>Ga0335085_10002027_pt1 | contig 39525 bp, 29 predicted proteins | sample Lox_Sample_45_FD_206712 | JGI IMG/M metagenome (GOLD analysis project Ga0335085, IMG submission 206712) | Soil microbial communities from Loxahatchee National Wildlife Refuge, Florida, United States - Lox_Sample_4.5 | ecosystem: Environmental > Terrestrial > Soil > Wetlands | place: USA...
GGCCCCAGGCCGCAGCCTGCCCATGCAAGTTCGCCAAGCCCTGCTGCTCGGCCTGAGTTTCAATCTGTACCGCTTGAGGCATCGTCACCCTTTCCTGAGGATGTCAACAGAGCCAGATGGCTTCTAGGTTCCAGTACGATCTATTGACAAACGGAGGGGGGGCGCTGTGGGTCCTTCCTTCAGACATTACGTCACTTATAAGATGAGACGGTCAGGGGGACTAATCACGCAGGAGTCCCACTAGGCCCAGTTTCTTCCGCTCAATGCGGAGCAGTTCCTGCACCTGCCTCTTCCTAAACGGCCAATGCATCGTCGCCTATTTCCCGTCCACCGTGAACGCCAGCAGCACATTCCCCGCCATCCCTGTATTCGTCGTATATCCCGAGGACACAAACACCATTCCCTCGGCCACCACCGTTCCCGCGTAGTTGAGCGACCCGCCGTGCGCCTCCACTCCATCCACCGTCGAAAAACTCCCCGTCGTATCGAAACCCCAAATCACTTTCCCGTCCTGGGCGTCGTACGCGCGGATGTGCCCATCGAGCGACCCGGAAAACACCGCATCTGCCAGCGCGGTTGCGGGAGCCAGTTGCGCCGCGCTGCACCCCGGCTTGCCCACGCATGCCAGCTCCGGCGCGGGCGTCGACCAGATCTTCTTCCCCGTGGCCACATCCAGCGCAAACATTCCGCCGCCCCCCTTCGGGTCCGCTGGCGCCCAATCCGACAGCGGGAAGTACACCCGCGTATCGCTCGCCGCGCCGCCAAACTCAATTCCTCCCAGCACGCCGCCTTTCCCGATCCGCGTCTCCCACATAACCTTCCCCTTCTCCTCCGGATCGAGCCCGTACGCCATACCCGATTTTTGTCCCACCACCAGTAAACTCTTGCCATTCGTCAGTTTTCGCAGTATCGGCGGCGCGCCAATGTCGAAATCCCCGCCCGGCTCCTTCGGGCAACTCGATTTGTCCTCCATCACGCAACCGATGTTGAACCGGTCTCGTTCCGTCAATTGCTTCGTCCACAAAATTTTTCCGCTCTCCAGATCCAGCGCCAGCACCGCGTCGCTGGTCGCCGTTCCCGGCTCGGAATAATTGTCGCCCGTGCCCACATACAACGCGTGGCGCGCCGCATCGATCGTCGGCGAATTCCACACCGCCGCTCCGGAAGGTCCTTGCAGCATGGTCCCCGCCGCATTCGCCGTGGTCGGCTTTGCCGGCATTTCGATCGTGTCCGTCTTCCACAAAACTTTTCCCGTCTTTGCGTCCAGTGCACTCACGCTTCCGCGGAAACTGCAGCACGGGTACTTTGGATTCGTCCCGCCCAGTTCTTCCGCCGAAGATACCGGCACGTACAACTTCCCTTCGTAGAGCCGCGGCGCGCCCGTAATCATCGCGAACGGATGCTCGTCCACCTCCGCCTTCCAAACCTGTTCGCCGTTCGCCGTGTTCACCGCGTATGCCCGCCCCTGCATGTCGCCGAAATACGCCAGCCCGCCGTCTTCGCTGACGGTGATCGCCGTCCGCACCGGCGCTGCCGCACCAAACGTCCAGTAGACGCAGCCCGTGTGCATATCCAGCGAATACACACGCCCGTCGCCCCCCGCCACGAAAATGCGCTCGCCAATCACGGTCGGCTGCCCTCCGCCGCTCGTCGCCCCCGCGTATCCAAACGCCCACTTCACCTTCAGCCTCGGTATCTCTTCCTTTGTAATCCCCGCCTGCTTCGCTGTTTGAAAGCGGCTGTTCGCCAGATCCGCTCCCCATCCATTCCATAGCGGAGTGTTCGCCATCGCCTTCGCGCCCGCAGGGCACGCGTTTGCTGCCACGCTTGCCTGCGCTACGTCCGGCCGCCCGAGATAATTCGCAATCGCCACGCGCTGCTCGCGCGAAAGCCCCGCCGCCATCGTGCGCATCTTTCCGTTGTCCATCGCGCTCAAAATGAAGGATTGCTCCATCGCACGCAGCGTTGCCGGCCACGGCGCCCTCATCGGATTGAATTGCGCATGGCACGTGGCACAAGTCGCGTGAAACAAAAAGGAGCCATCCCGCCTGAAGTCCGGCGCCTGCGCCCTTTGCGCAAGCGTCACTGAAATCTCTTGCAGATCCTGGTTCCATTTTCCGGCCACCGATTCCTGATTCGCGCTGAAGATCCCGTGAAATGCAATCTGCGGCGCGTGCGCTTCGAACTCCAGCGTCTTCTCATCCCCTTTTACAACCGCTAGAGGAATCCCCAGTTGCCCCGTGTCCGGGCTGTCCATTGTTCCCGTGAACGCCCCCTTGCCCATTTCGATGCGCAGCACAATCCGGTGATCTTCCCCGCTAAGCCGCACCGATCCTTGCCACACTCCGCTCGGCCCATTCCCCGCAGACGTCAACGACGCGCACACGCAAAGCACCGCAAGACTCGTCACTAAACGACGCATCGTTCTTTCTCCTGAATGTTCCGCTTCCCGGCGCAACACAGAGCAACACCGAAGTGCGCCTCATACTAGCCACACACCACTGCAAGGTCAATGTTCTCCCGCTCAGAGTCCCGCTGCATCCATGCGCGGATTTTCGTAGATATCGTCTTCTCCCGGATATCTAAGCTCGCTATCAAATCGCCCGGTTTCCTTCGCCAGCGCCCAAATCAGGCTTTCTCCCGCGGGCAGGATCTTCGGCTGACGATCGTAAACGGAATCCTCGTAAGCAAACGCCGCGTCCACTGGCTTCCAGCCCTTCTCCAGAAACATCCCAATCAAATTGTCGAAATATAACGCATTCAGCGCGTTGTGGTGCAGCAGGACGGTATGCCGCACGGGATGTGACAGTACCCGTTGTGCCAGGGACTCGTAGTATTGCGCCCGCTCCCAGATGTGCTGCAAAAAATAGTCGCGATAACCATCCAGATTGGCCTTCGCATCGCTTTTTACCCGCTTTTCCAGCCGCCCGCTGATGGCCCAGTCCGAAGCGTCAATGGTTGCGCGCCCCACGCGGTATCCGTGCTCTTTCAGGAACGCGCGCATCCCGTCGCGATTCTCCGCCGTGTCCCCTTCCTTGAAAAAGGGATACCGGAACAATCGCGTGAAATGCGCGTAGCCCACAATCAGGGGCTCATTCTTCAGCGCATCCTGTTCAAACTCATTTAAGGTCACCTTGTCGAATCGATTCGTACCGCTTCCATTAAAGTAAAGATGCGAATAGGAGCGACTCGCGATGATGTGCCCGGCACGGTCCCAGCTCGCGATCAGCTCACGCCCGTCCGCGCTATCCACTCTCATCCCGCAAACAAACAGCGCCGCCTTCAGGCGATGCTTTTCGAGCGCCGCAAGGATCCGCCCATTCCACTCCTGCCAACGCAGGTTTGCTCCGCCACTGGTTTTGGGACCGTCAAAGGTGAAGGCAATCTTCGGCCCCGGCTTCGACTCCAAAGCTCTCGCCAAACCCGAACACGACGCAACCGCCGCTGCGCCCAGCAGAAACCTTCTACGATTCATGAACCAGGGGTTCCGCAAACCAGTTCTACACTTTCTGCTCTACCGTCCATGCCGAATTCTCTTCCCCCAACTGCACGTCGAAAAATCCCTCCGCCGGCAGCACGTCAATCGGCAATCCGCCATGCCACAGCGCCAGGCCCACCGTAAACTTCGACAATCCGTCCAACTCCAGCACGCCGCGATTCACCGCCACTTCCAGCGTTCGCTGAAACGCCACTTCCACCAGTTCCTCCGGATTCAGCAAACACACGCGGCTCTTCTCCACGGCAAACTCCTTCACTCGGCCTCGATCCAGATTCACCACCACCGCAATCTCCTCTTTCCCGCCCAGCACAATCCGGAATTCCGGATCGTTCAACTCCCCCAGGCTCTCCGGAAAGCATTCCACACGCAGCACAAATCGCTCGTCCTCGAATCCGTAACGCAGCTCTTTCAAATAAAACACGCGCCCGTGCATCGAACCGCCGCGCCGCTCCGGCGAATACACGCCTGCTCCCAGCCATTCGAAATAACTCGAATCCACCCCATCCACTTTCACCTTCAAATACGCCGAAGGCGCCAACTGGTACGCGCGTTCCGCAACGCGCTTGATCGGCTTCGCCAATTCTTCCGGCGCAACTTGCCCCAGCGCCAGATACACGCCCGTCAGATGCTTCCGGTAGAGCGCATCAAACTCCGCGTCGTTCGCCGTGCTGTGTTCCGGCCCGTACCACCAGCACCAGTCGCTTCCTTCCGCCACCAGCAACGACTCCTGCGCCTCCGCCAACCCTTCCTTCGTCGGCGCGCCCGGCCGCCCCTTCTGAAACGCCGCCTCTGCTTTGCCGTATGCTTCGCGCGCGTCCCACAGCAAATCCCACGCGTTCACGTCCTCCTGGTGCCCGATCCACACATCGAAATTCGCGTTGATCCACGAAGCCGGAAAAATCGTGTTCGTCTGAGCAATGCCGTCGGCCGCGGCAATCGCCTCGCTCGCCGTCATGGCACGGAAATCGCCATCGCCTGCGATGCGTTTGTAAAACTCGCGTAGAAACTCCCGCCCATTCTCCGGATAATATTCCCAGGCATTCTCGCCATCCAGAAAAATACAAATCGTCAGCGGCTTCTCGCTGTGCACCGAATCCCCGATGTGCCGCAGCCTTTCATGCAAATCCGCCGCCGCGGCCTTGCTGTCCATCCGGCTGTAGACGAATCCGATCAAATCCGAAATGTGGTGATCGCGAAACAAACCCGTGATTCCCGTCGAAGACATCTGTAAACGCCACGGCTGGTACAGCCGGTCCGCGTTCGCTGCGATTCCCGAAGCCTCGCGGAAAAATCCCACGTTCAACGTCCGGCCCAGCACGCCCTCATCCGTTCCAAACCACTGAAAACCTTCCTCCGCCGCTATCGCCAGCGCCTGATCCGACACCGACCCTTCGCTCGGCCACAATCCTACCGGCTTCGCTCCAAACATCCGCTCGTGATATTCCTTTGCTCGCCTCAACTGCTCCCGCGCATCTTCCGGTCGTCGAAACGCCCGCTTCGGCAGCGGCGTTCCGGGATTCGCTACGCGCGCCACGTCGGAATCGCACAGCAACGGCAGAATCGGGTGGTAAAACGGCGTCGTGCTGATCTCGATCTGCCCCCGCGCCGCCGCTTCCCGGTACGCTGGCAGCACCAGACCCATCAACTCCAGTTCCTTCGCCTGCAAATCCGCCTTGTCTTTTTCTGTGTAGTCTTTTCCGCGGCTTGCCAGCCGGTTCACCACCGGATCGCTCGCAAACCAATGCTCGTCCATCCACGCCAACTGCGACAGCACCTGCAAGTCCCGCCAGTCCCGCGCGCGAAACGTAATCAGCGCCTGCGCTCCGCCCGCCGTCCGCGACCAGTCAAACAACTCCAGGAATCGCGGCCACCGTGTCAGCAGCCGCTCATGATTTACCTGAAACGCCCGCGCCAGAATTTCCGCCTTATCCTCTCTCGTCAGTTGATCCGCATGCTTGAACGCCAGATGAAACCACGGCTCCTTGAAATTCCCGCTGGCGTACTCCTCCAGCTGCATGCACAGCGACGGCACCATATTGAACGTCGCATGGAAGGCGGGCACCTCCTCCATCAACTTCACCATGCCGTAGTAATCTTTCGTCGCATGCAACCGCGTCCATGGCAGCACATAGCATCCCGTCTCCGGATCGCGGTATTGCGGCTGGTGCATATGCCACAGCACCACCAAATGAATCCGATTCATCCCCTATCCTCAAAACAGCCATTAGCTATTAGCCGTAGGCTGTAAGTCATAAGCCCGCTGTCCTTGCTTCTCTGCTTCCAGCGCCGGACTACCGACTACCAACTTCCAACTATCGCCCCACCTCTCACTTACGGCTTATTGCTTATGGCTTACGGTTGGTGGCTCTCCCCCATGTTACACTGCCCTTTCGCGCCATGCGCATCCTCGATCGCTATATTGTCCGCGAAATTGTCCGCCACGCTCTCCTGGGTCTCCTCATCTTCACCTTCGTACTTTTCGTTCCTAAGCTCGTCCGCTTGATGGAACTCTTCGTCCGCCACACAGGTTCCGGCACGCAGATCCTCTCCCTGTTTCTCTGCATCTTCCCCGGTATCCTGGTCTTCACTATTCCTATGGCCGTGCTTATTGGCGTGCTCCTTGGCCTCAGCCGCATGTCCATGGACAGCGAAATCATCGCCCTTACCTCGCTGGGCGTCAGCCGCAAACGCATTCTTTTACCTGTCGGCGTCCTCGCCGTGATCGGCGCAGCCCTAACCTTATTAATGACCATCTTCCTCGCCCCGCGCAGCCTCCGCGCCTTCCGCGATATCGAAACCTCCCTCATCACTTCGCAAATTTCCTTCCAGGTCCAGCCCCGCGTCTTCGACGAGCGCTTCCCCCATCTCGTCCTTTATATCAACGACGTTGCTGCCAGCGGCACCCACTGGCACGGTGTCTTCCTCTTTGAAACAGGCAGCGGCGAATCCAGTTCCCGCATCACCCTCGCCGAAGATGCCATCGTCATCGCCGAACCCAATCTCGGCAAGCTCGAACTGCATCTCAACTCCGGCACCACCCACGAATTCCAGCGCGAGAATCCCGATCAATACTCCGTCACGGCCTTCCAACGCAGCGACTGGCCCATCGAATTCAGCTCCCTCGAGGCCAACAAGGAACGCGCCCTCAGCAATCCCGAACGCTCCATCATCGATCTCTGGAATGATCACGGTCCCCGCTGGCGTGAAGCGCGCGTGGAGTTCTACCAGCGCCTGGCCTTTCCCGTGGCTTGCTTCGCCTTCGCCTTGATTGCCGTTCCTATCGGCGCGCAACCCCGCCGCGGCGGCCGTGCCGCGGGCACGCTCCTGTCCGTCCTTATCATCGCCAGCTATTACCTGCTCTTCATCATCGGCGCCGGCCTTGCCCGCCAGGGAGTCGTCCCTCCCTTTTACGGTATGTGGGCCGCCAACTTCATCCTCATCCTCGTTGGCCTCGCCCTTCTCCCTCGCATGGAGCGCTACTGGAGCGATTCCTCCCCGCTTACTTTCTTCGAGCGCTATTTCGCCTTTCGCCGACTGCTGCGCCGCCGCCGCGAGCTCGCCAGGACCCGCACGCCCATTCGGACCGAAAATGGCGACATCGCCTCCGAGCCCCTTCCCCGCAGCACCTCCAACTATCCCACCATCATTGATCTCTATCTGCTCCGCCGCTTCTTCTACTATTTCTTCCTCGTCCTCGGCGCATTCATCCTGCTCTTTGAAACTTTTACCTTTTTCGAACTCCTCGACGACATCGCCCGCCACCGCATTCCCTTCCTTGTCGTCGTCAACTATTTCCGCTTCCTGATTCCATATCTCGTCTATCAGCTTTCTCCGCTCACCGCGCTCGTGGCCACGCTGGTCACCCTCGGCGTCCTCAGCAAAAACAACGAAATCACCGCTTTCAAAGCCAGCGGCATCAGCCTCTACCGCCTCGCCTTGCCCCTGCTCATTTCCGGCCTGGTGCTCGCCGGCACTCTTCTCGTCCTCGACGACACCTATCTCCCCTATGCCAACCAGCGCCAGGATGCCCTGCGCAACCAGATCAAAGGCAAGCCCGCGCAGACTTACACACGCCCACAGCGCTGGATCTTCGGTGAAAATTCCAAGGTCTATAATTACGATGTGTTTGATTCCACCCAGAAAGTCTTTGGCGGCCTCAGTATCATCGAACTCGACCCCGTCACCTTCCAGATTAAGCGCCGCGTCTTCGCCAACCGCGCCCAGTGGCTCAATAACGAAAACGCCTGGGCGCTCGAATCCGGCTGGGTGCGCGACTTCAACGCCGAAGGTTCCGTCGAAAAGTACGCGCCGTTCAAAATCACTTCGCTCCCCGAACTGGTCGAGCCGCCTTCCTACTTCAACCGTGAAGTCATCCAGGCCTCGCAAATGAGCTGGCGCGACCTCCGTCACTATATCGAAGGCCTGCAAGCCGCGGGTTTCGACGTCTCCTCGCTCACCGTCCAGTGGCACAGGAAAATTGCCTACCCGCTCATCGCTCCCATCAGCATGATGCTCGCGATTCCTTTCGCCATTCTGGTCGGTAGCCGCGGCGCCATTGGTGGCATCGCTCTCGGTGTCGGCATTGGCATCACCTATTGGGCCATCGCTGCGCTCCTCGAAGCCATGGGCGGCATCGGTCAGCTCCCTCCCATGCTCGCCGCCTGGTCCACGGACCTTATCTTCTTCTTCCTCGGCCTCTACTTCTTCCTCAAAATGCCCACGTAACCACTTACGGTTTGGCCATGTAGGGGCGGCTTTACGCCGCCTTCCTCTAGGAGCGATAAGCTCTAAGCCATAAGCTGTAAGCAAGAGAAGCCTGTCCTCGCTATTCGCGTGAAGCGCCGTAGGCGGGCCACAACCTTAGCCCCGGGCGCAAGCCCCGGGGTACCCGAAGCAAAAACAAGGCTCACGGTTTATAGCTTATGGCTTATAGGTTTCGGCTCAAAACTTCCAGCTCCCCATTAGAAGTTTCTAATCTCATTGGTACTTGACAATCTTTTCCCCGGCGCTATTCTCGCGTTCCACCCTTCCAAAATTCCCATACTTCGCGGCGTCCTCTCCGCTCGCGCCAGGAGACGCCCATGGAGAAACTCGAAAAACGTACCAGTCCCCGTCAATCCCTGCAAATCCCGCTTCGGTTTCACTCCGGAGAAATGGCCGCCACCGATCCCGAAATCGCTTCGGAAACTTCCAACATCTCCCGCACCGGTCTCTTCATGCGCAGTCCTTTGCGCCTGAAAGTCGGCGAACCCCTCGCTCTCACCCTGCGCGTCCCCACGTATCTCTCCGGCAGCGCCCGCTCCGTTGTCGAATGTGCCGGCCGCGTCGTACACGAACGTCGCCTGCCCAGCGGCGACCTCGGCTACGGCATCCAGTTCGAGCAAACACTCAACTTCCAGCGCCCCTCCGCCTCCGTACCTGCCCCAACTCCACCTGCCACATAGTCCCGCCTCCGCCACCCCTCCCCAAAGGCGAAGTAATGAAGTAACGAAATAACGAAGCAACGAAACGCCGAGCCGTTGACCGCAAGCCTCTTGCTAATAGCTAACGGCTAATAGCTATTAGCCATTAGCCGTCAGCTGTTGTCCGCCGACTGTGAACTGTCGACTGTGAACTGTTAACTGTCGACCGCCAGCCGCCACCTCCACATCTTTACCTCATTACTTCGTTACTTCTTTACTTCATCTTCTCCACAATCTTCCTCATCATTCCGAGAAGGACCTCCGCGTCCACCGCTTCCATCGAAAACCGCCGCAACATCCGCCGCAACTTCTCTTCCGCCAATTCCGTCTTCCGCGGCCCCACGTACCCGCTCTTCACCAGCGCCTCCAGCAGCGTCTCCCCGATCCGCTCCACCACCCCCATCTCCGCAAAAGCACCGGAATCAGTGGGTGCCGCGCCCTCTGGTTTTGCGGGTGCGGGTTTTTCTTTCTTATTTCTCGACGTCTCTCGCTTCACGGACTTCCTTCTTTTCTTCTCCTCGCTCCGTGTGCTCTGCTTGCCCACCGTAGCTCCGCTTTCTGCGCCGGAGGAGGGCGTCTCTGCGTTCAACTCTTGAACTTTCAACTTTGAACTTTGAACTTCTTCTTCTCTCCCCATCTCATACAACACCACCGCCGCGGCCTGCCCCAAGTTCATCGACCGGTGCTCCTCCCGCGTCGGAATCCGCACCAACCAGTGGCAAAAACTCAACTCCTCATTCGACAATCCCCACTTCTCCGACCCAAACAGCACCGCCACGCGCCCCTTCACCATCCGCTCCCGCAACACGGGCGCCGCCTCCACCAGATCATGCAACGGATGCTTCAACTCCCGGTTCCCCACCGAAGTCGTCCCCACCACCAGCGAACAATCCGCCACCGCCTCCGCAATCGTCGCAAACTCCTTCGCACCAGCCATCACTTCGCCTGCCCCCACCGCCGACCGCGCCTCGCGCCACGCCTTCCCGTATGGCTGCACCGCCCGCAGTTCCGCCACCCCAAAATTGCTGATCGCCCGCGCCACCGCCCCAAGGTTCAACGGGTTCCGCGTCCGCACCATCACCACCACCAAATTTTGCAACTTGTCCGTCACAGTTTTCCCTGATGATGCAGCGCCCGACGTGAATCTTTCCGCAATTCACATCAAGCAGAATCCAATACGTCTTTCTCGAAGTAGTACTCTAATCGAATGCAGGGTTCAACTTCCGACATTTCGAGTCAGCCTCGACCAGAACCTCTCTGGCAGTATCGGGTGCGTGGAGCGATTACACTCGTGTTTTTCTTGCTTTGGTCTGACTTCCTAGTATTCTTCTGTCTCTCTCTTAAGGCATTCCATGAGGGGACACCCGCTCCTACGATCACGCATACGGAGCCGGTCACGGATCACGATCGGACTGTCTACGTGACTCGCTAGCAAAAACCCTGGAAGATGTCCTCTTGATGATTTACGCGGTTGGATTGCCGTCGTTGATCGTAACCGCGTTCTTAGCGCACAACGTGTTTGGCGTCAAACTCTTTCGTACCGCCCCAAGTCGTTGGCGTCGACTCGATTCAAAGTATCACTAGCCAGGCATCGCCTGTTTGTTGTGCCAGCCGCTGCCGGGGAAGGTCCGGTCCATTTTCTATTTTCTAGTTTCGAATTTCGCTTCCTGCTCGCTGCTCGCCGTTAACTGTCAACTGTTGACTGTCGACTATCAGCCTCTTACTGATCACTGATCGCTGATTACTGATTACCGCCGCTACCGCGCCACCACCGCCTTCGGCACAAACACCCGCTTCATCGGCTTCGCGCCCGCCGCCGGAAACGCCATGCTCCAGAAATTCTGCTCCGCGCACAGCAACTCAAACGCACCCAGCATCTTGCCGTCCTTGCTCGACCGCACCGACACGATCCGGCACGCCGCTTTCTTACGGTTGAACTCGTTCACCATGTGAAATTTCTGACCCACCGGCAGTGGCATATCCAGCAGAATCACTCCACCGTTGGCGCTCACCGACGTGGTCTTCGTCAAAAACTGGAATTTGTGTTTTTCTTCATCCAGGCCGGTCACCACCATTTCGATGGTCACCACCGCGCGCGCCGTCCGGCGCCGCTCAATACTCCGGCAGTGCAGTATCGCCATGATCTTCCTTCCTCCGCCTGCTGCTGTGGTCCGCTTCTCACCCTTTACTGACGATAGCGTCCTTCCAGGCCTGGGCACGCGCCGTGATCCACCCGAATTGGGCGAATCCCAGCGTGGACGCCACGAACACGAACCAGTTCCACACTGGCCCCATCTTAGGAATCGCTCACCCCCTTGCGAATAGCGAGACCGTACCAAATTTGCCACCCTGTCCCTAGTACTCCTCTACCAGCACTCTCCCTTCACCTATGTAGGCGCCGGGCTCTAGCCCGGCCAGCATGCCTCTAACGCCACGGTAGCCCTTTGGTACAGTTTCTTTCCATTACCTAACTCCTTACGATACAGCCATGCTCCCCCGGATCTGCATTCGCCGCTTTAGACTCACCCGCATTCTCCCCTTCATTCTCTTTTCCTTCACGGCTTGCGCCTGCGGCCACACCGAAGCTGCCCCACCGGGCGTTCCCATGGCCACGGTGATGCAAACCATCCGCGACTATGGCCGCGGCCATCAGGTTGCGCCTCCGGCGGACTCCGACGTGTCGAAGATTGTCGACGGGGATCTCTATCAGGCCCACATCCGTGTCCTGCTGGCCCAGGAGAAATTTGACGAGCTCGAAAAGTCCGCCCGTGCGGCTCGTGCAAACAAAAGCCGCACGGTAGGCGGCGTTTGGGTGCTCTATGACTTTTACACCGCCCTCGACGTCCCACCCGCAGGGGACGCCGCGCAGGATTCCGACTGGGTTACCATATTGCGACGGTGAAGAAATGGGCCACGTCTCATCCTCAGTCGGAGGCCGCCCAGATTGCTCTCGCCCTCACCTACCTTTCCTACGGCAGCTTTGCCCGAGGCAGTGGTTACGCCAATACCGTTTCCGACTCCGGCTGGAAAAAGTTCCATGACTGCACGGCACAGGGCAAAGCCGTCCTTCTCGATGCCGCAAAACTCCCGGAGAAGGATCCTTTCTGGTACGAAGCCATGCAGGGGGTTGCTCTCGACGAAGGCTGGGACAAAGCCGACGCCCGCGAACTCTTTGACCAGGCCATCGCTTTCGAGCCCGGCTACTATCACTACTACCGCGAATACGGCAATTTCCTCTTGCCCAAGTGGTACGGCGAGGAAGGCGACACGCAGGCCTTTGCGGAAGAGATCACCGCGAAGCTCCCTGAACCCCAGGGCTCCATCCTCTACTTCGAGATCGCCAGCCTCCTCGCCTGCCAGTGTGATCCGCAGCGCGACACGCTCGCCGGATTGTCTTGGCCGCGCATCAAGCAGGGCTACACGAATCTCAAGAATCTCTACGGCACTACAAACTTGAAGGCCAATCGTTTTGCTTACATGTCCTATGCCGCCGGCGACAAATCGGCTGCCCGCGACGCCTTCCAATTCATCGGCGATGCCGCGCACCACGATGTCTGGCACAGCCAGGAGGACTTCAATGAAGTGCGCTCCTGGGCCCTCGCCGATAGTCGTTGAGCCTCCGCCGCTCCTGATTCCCTTTCCCCGGCCCGCCGAGGTTCCGTGCTATCCTGTCCCGCGGCTCTCCCAGCCGCGGCTTGAGGTTGCGCTCCCATGCTCGCCGACAATCCCGACGACCCCACGCTCGATTCCTCGGGAGACTCTTCGCCCAATCCCAACGACAAAAATCCCCCCGCGGCGCGCGAAGCCGAAACGCTCGGCACCAACGCCGCCTACACTCCCTCCTCCGATCCTTCTTTCGCCGTGCCCGGCCCCATCGGCCCTTATCGCCTGGTCCGCAAACTCGGCGAAGGCGGCATGGGCCAGGTCTGGCTCGCCGAGCAGACTGCTCCCCTCCAGCGTCTCGTCGCCATCAAGCTGATTCGCGCCGGCGTTTCCGACAACGTCCTCCTCGAGCGCTTTGAGTCCGAGCGCCAGGCCCTCGCCCGCATGAATCACCCCGCCATCGCCAAGGTCTACGACGCCGGCACCGCTCCCGACGGCACTCCTTACTTTGTCATGGAGTACGTCCCCGGCATTCCCATCACCCTTTACTGCGACCAGAAACGCCTCTCGATTCGTCAACGCTTGGAGCTATTCCTCAAAGTCTGCGAAGGCGTCCAGCACGCCCACCAAAAAGCCATCCTCCACCGCGATCTGAAACCCGCCAACATCCTCGTCACCGAAATTGATGGCAAGCCCTCCCCGCACATCATCGATTTTGGCATCGCCAAGGCCATCGGCGACCGCGATCCCCACTCCACCATGTTTACCCGTGCCGGCCATTTCGTGGGCACACCCGTCTACATGAGCCCCGAGCAAGCCGATCCCGCCACGCACGACGTGGACACGCGCTCCGACGTATACTCCCTCGCCGTCATCCTCTACGAACTCCTCACTGGCTCGCTCCCCTTCGATCCCACGAAATGGCGCAGCGAACTCCGCCAGGAGCAATTCCGCAAACTCTACGAGCAAGATCCCCAAGCCCCTAGCATCCAGTTTCAGAAAAAAACCACAACCCAAACCGACACCGCCACGCAAACCGCCAAGCTCCGCTCCACCGAACCGCACGAACTCGTCAGCGAACTCCGCGGCGACCTTGACTGGATCACTCTGAAGGCCCTCGAGCGCGACCGCGCCCGCCGCTACGGCACTCCCAGCGAATTTGCCGCCGACCTCCAGCGCTTCCTCAACAACGAACCGGTCACGGCCCGCCCCGCCAGCGCTTCCTATCGCCTGCAAAAATATGTTCGCCGCCACCGCCTCGCCGTCTCCATCGCGGCCGCCGCGCTGCTTCTCCTCGTCGCTTTCTCCGTCATGCAAACCTTCGAAATCCGCCGCATTCGCGAAGAGAGGGACCGCGCCGCGCGCGAACGCGATCGCGCCAACCGCATCGCCGGCTTCATGACCAAAATGTTCCGCGTCTCCGATCCCGGCGAAGCTCGCGGCAACTCCATCACCGCCCGCGAAGTCCTCGACAAAGCTTCCAAGGACATCAACACCGGCCTCGCCAAAGATCCCGAGATGCAGGCCCAGATGATGCACACCATGGGAGAGGTCTATTACAACCTCGGCCTCTACAAGAACGCCGAATCTCTCCTCCGCCGCGCTCTCGACATCCGCTCCAAAACCCTCGGCCCGCAAAGCCGCGAGGCCCTCGATTCCATGAGTTCCCTCTCCGAAGTCCTGGACGCTCAATCGCAGCTTCCCGAAGCCGAAAAACTCGCGCAACAAGCCTACGAAACCGCACGCAAATCCCTCGGCCCCGGCGACACCGACACGCTGCGCAACGGCCTGGCCGTCACCGCCCTGATGCTCGAACAAGGCCGCTTCCCCGAATGCGAAACCGTGCTGCGCGATCTTGCCGCCAACGTGGACCAGGTGCCCGACGCCAAGATGCGCTCCACCATCGCCGCGCGCATTCAAACCAATTTCGCCATCGCCTACGCTTACCAGGGCAAACTCGCCGACGCTGAAAAATCCTTTCGCGCCGTCTACGACCTCAACGTGAAACAGAACGGCCCGGACCACCCCGAAACCCTGAACGCGCTCACCAACGTGGCCAGTATCCTGCTCCAGGAAGGCAAATACGCCGACGCGGAAACTCTCTTCAAGCAAGTGATGGAGGCCGATCAGCGCATCCTCGGCCCGGATCATCCGCACACGCTGCTGATCATGGGCAACCTCGGGCTCTCTTATCTCAATGCGCGGCGTTATCCGGAAGCGGAGGCGCTCTATCGTCAACTGCTGGATCGGGAAACGCGCGTGGTCGGCGCGGAAAATCGCCAGACGCTCGTGTTTCGTGGAGCGCTCGTCGACGCCCTCTATCATGAAAATAAATTGCCCGAAGCGGAGCGCCTTTGCCGCAAAAACCTGGAGGCGGAGCGCCGCGTCCTCGGCCCCGACCAGCCGGACACACTGGTCACGCAAAACACGTTGAGCCTCATCCTCGAAAAAGAACAACATTACTCGGAAGCGGAAGCCCTGATGCTCGACACTCTCACGCGCCGCTCCAAAGTCCTCGGCGCGAAAACCCCGGACACCGCCGAATCCGAATACCACCTCGCCGGCCTCTACGCCCTCGAAGGCAAGCGCGACGCCGCCTTCGACTACCTGAACCGCAGCCTCGACCACTCCCCCCATTCCGACATGTACGACGACCTCGCCACCGACCCCGCCTTCGCCTCCCTCCACCCCGACCCCCGCTTCCCCGCCTTCCTCGCCAAAACCAAAAACTTCTCGCAGTCCTCTACTCACTGAGATCCGCTCGCAGCCCCGGCGGGCGGCGCACCCTTCGACCTGCAGTGTGTGGGTCTCAAGAAAACGATTCCAAGCACCTTCCTGGGTGGCCTACCCTTTCGGTTTTGGAAAGGGTGGGCCGCTCTTCGTCTGCGTACGAGCCGAGGCTACGATCCACGAGCCAGCCGGCAGCTCTCCCTTCCCTTCCGGCCAGTTGTAATTTCACAGGCACTATTGAATAATCATTACCTTCAACTGCATTTTGACCAAGGTCTCGATGGAAAAAATTGTCATCGGGGCAGGTGAAGTAGCAGCGGTCACGCCGCCCTCGCCCGACCAGCCTCCGCGCCTGGAGCCGAAGCTGCCTCCACCCGTCTCCCTGTGGGCAAAATTCGCCCTTGCGCCGCTGGTTTTATTCCTTCCGCTGCTTTGCATCGTCACCATTATCATGCGCGTCGCCATGCGCGCACTTCCCCCGCGTACGCGCTTCGCCTGGCTCTCCTATCTTTCCACCCTGATGATCATCAGCGGCATGCTCACTTTCGTGGCCGCGGTGCTTAGCGTTGCCTTTGTGCCGTTGCCGGCCATCGTCAGCCAGAGTCTCGACGAGCTCGACTCCAAAACTTCGTTCCCCGAGCTCCCGTCCGCCGCTCCCATGAACGCCAAGGAAGTCTCCGAGGAACTCAAACCTCTGGTCGCGGTGATCACCCCCGCGCGCCGCACCTGGTTCAACCACAACGAATTGCCCTCCGCCGGTTTTGGCGCGGGCGTCCTGCTCGAAGCCACTCCCGAGGGCTATTTGCTCGTCACCGCGCGCCACGTCATTGACGAATCCCGCTTCCTTCGCGGCGGCACACGCGCGCTCGTCGCTATGGCCTCCGGCACCTGGGCCGGAGCCGACGTCATCGCCCGCCACAAGAATCTCGATCTCTGCCTCATCTGGCTGCCCCGCGAATCGGGCAGCGGCGAATTTGTGCAACCCGTCGAGCCCAAAAAGGACGTCAGCGAAGGCGAAAACATCTTCGTCATCGGCCATCCGCAGGGCCTGCGCTTCACGCTCAGCACCGGCATCATTTCCCGCACCGACCGTGACGCGCTTCAGCTCACCGCGCCGGTCAGCCCCGGCAACAGCGGCGGCCCGGTCTACGACGATCGCGGCAACCTCGTCGGCGTGGTCACCTCCATGATCGACCGCGGCCTGAGCCCTAACGCCGAAAACCTGAATTTCGCCGTGCGTGCCGATGCCGTCCTCGACACGGACCGCTGGGACTTCTCCGGCAACGGCCGCAAGCGCCTCAGCGATTTCGTCAACGCCGTCAGCAAGCGTTCGCAAAAATAATTCTCTCGGGGAGACTCCGCTTCATGGCCACGATCAACGTCACCGTCTACGACTCCACGGAAAACAAACGCGTCCCCGTGGAACTCCCCGACGACGCTCCCTGCAACAAAATCATCGCCGTCCTCATCCAGAAGCTGCGCCTGCCCACCAACGGCCCCGACGGCGCGCCGCTCAGCTACAAATTCCATCACAAAAATTCCGGCCGCCAGATTCAGGACTCGCAAACCCTCGCCGAAGCCCAGGTGCAGGACGGCGACATTTTGCGGCTCCAGCCGGAAATCACCGCGGGCTGACGCACAAGGCGGACATGGTCACCATTCCCAAGAGCGATCTCCAGGAAGACCGCTTCAGCCGGCTTAGGCTGATTCCCTGGTGGGACCAGGGAAAAATCGCCGCCGCGCGCGTGTTGGTCATCGGCGCCGGCGCCTTGGGCAATGAAATTCTGAAAAATCTCGCGCTCCTCGGCTTCCGCCAGATCGTCGTTGTGGACATGGACCGCATCGACGAATCCAATTTGTCGCGTACCGTCCTTTACCGCGACACCGACATCGGCGCCTACAAAGTGGACGTTGCCGCGCGCGCCTATCAGGCCATCGCTCCCGGCTCGCTCGTTCAGCCCATCGTCGCCAACGTCACGCGCGTCTGCGGCCTCGGCCTCTTTGCCTCTTGCGACGTCATCCTCGCCGGCCTCGACAATCGCGAAGCCCGCCTGTGGATCAACCGCTCCACCTGGAAAGTGAATCGCCCCTGGATTGATGGCGCTATCGAAGGCATCAACGGTGTTGCCCGCGTTTTTCTTCCCGGCACGCCGCCCTGCTACGAATGCACGCTCGGCGAAGTGGATTGGGCCATCCTCGAACGCCGCATGTCCTGCAATCTCCTGCGCACTGAAGACGCCGCCGAAGGAAAAGTTCCCACCACTCCCACCATCTCTTCGATCATCGCCGGTATCCAGGTGCAGGAAGCGGTGAAGCTCATCCACGGCATGCCCACTTTGAGCGGCAGCGGCTTCGTCTTCGAGGGCCTCCAACACACTTCCTATCGCGTCGAGTACACCGAAAATCCGGACTGCATGAGCCACTACACGCTCCCGTCCATCGTTTCCTTGCCGCAGCGTTCCAGCGAACTCACGCTCCACGAACTCTGGCAGCGCGCCTCGCGCGATCTCGCGTCCGCCGAAGTCGCCATCGAATTCAGTCGCGACGTCCTCCACAAACTCGTCTGCCCGCATTGCGCCGCCGAAGAAATTCTCTTCGCTCCGGTTGGCTCGGTCAGCTACCAGGATGGCCACTGCCCCGCCGACGGCCACCTGCGCGTTGTCCACGCCCTTCACGGTTACGACGGCCACGATGCCACCGGCTCGCGCAAACTCAGCGAACTCGGCCTTCCGCTCTTCGACATCTTCAGCGCCCGCTCCGGCGATCGCGAAATCGGCTATCTTCTTGCCGGAGACGCCCCGCAAGTCCTCGGCCCGCTCGCGAAAGGCGGCGCGTGATGGCCAAGCCCGGCAAAGACAAACAGGCCACCGTGCTCATCAGCTCCGAAGTCGCGCGCCAGATCCGCCAGCATGCCCGCTCCAACGCCAAAACCGAAGTCTGCGGTGTCCTCATCGGTGACATTCAGGACGGCGTCACCCGCGTGAACGCCTGCATCTCTGGCATCAATGCCGCGCAGGGCGGCGCCCACGTCACCTTTACGCAGGACACCTGGGAGCACATCTACAAAATCAAGGACCGCGACTTTCCCGACGCGCGCATGGTCGGCTGGTATCACTCGCATCCCGGCTTCGGCATTTTCCTTTCCGATCACGACACCTTCATCCACAAAAATTTCTTTTCCGCGCCGGAGCAAATCGCCTGGGTCTTCGATCCCCATTCCGATGAAGAGGGCTGCTTCGGCTGGCGCGGTTCCCGCCTTGAACGCATCGCCCGCTTCTCGTTCGTGGATGAACATGGCGGCGAGCCCGCGCACGTTGCCAATCGTCCCGAATCCGCCGCGCACTCTTCGGCCGAAGACGAGGATTGGAGCGACGCCGCCCCGCAAAAGCAAGACTCGGACACACAAGAAAACAGCGACGACCTTTCCCGCCTCGCCCGCACCGCTTCCACCGTTTTCTCGCATCTCGCCGTGCTCATCATCGGCGGCCTGCTCGTCTGGTATTTCCTGCCCCGCCCGGTCCTTGTTCCCATACCCGTCGATCCGCAGACGGGCCTCCCCCTGAAGGAATTTATGGACAAGCTCCGCGAAGCCGCTCCTAATCTGCATCTCGCACCAATGGACACTCCTTCCCCATCTTCCTCTGCGCCATCGGCAGCCCCACAATCATCCGCGCCCAGCGCCCCACAACCCGCTCCGGCTCCGAATTCTCAAGCTCCGCAATCGAAGGGGAACGATGGCCACCGATAGCGATAAACAGCCTCTGCGCATCACCGCCGAAGACTTGGCCAAGGTCGTCGTCCCCGTGGAAGGGCCCGTCCCTTCCGCCGTTCCCGGCGCCCCTGCGGCAAAATCCTACGGCACCATCAACGAAGCTGCCGAGAAAGCTCCTGTCGTTGCGGAAGAGCGCGGTAGTTTTCTCCTCCAGGGCTGGTTCTATCTCGGCGTTGCCGGATTGCTCGGCGCGCTTCTCGGCTGGGGGCTCTGCGAGCCCGGTTTCGTGGATGGCGCCGACAGCCGCTACGGCAACATCTGGATGATCCCTGCGATCCTCACGTTTATGTGCATCGGCTTCGGCGTCTCCGAAAGCATCGTGGAGCGCTCGCTGATGAAAGCGCTCCTCCGCGGCGCGCTGGCCCTGCCCCTCGGCATCATCCTCGGTTTCATCTTCGAGTTCATCGCCAACATCATCTTTAATATCGGCCTCGTGGTGATCTCCTCGATGGGCGTGGTTTCGTTCCGCAATCCTGCGTTCTGGATCGCGCGCGGCATCGGCTGGGCCGTCTTCGGCGTCGCGGGCGGCGCGGTCTACGGCATCGTCGGCCAGTCCTTCAAAAAGGCGAAGTACGGCATCATCGGCGGCATTCTGGGCGCGGCCATCGGCGGCACCATCTTCGATCCCATCGCCATGGCTACCAAGGGAGGCAGCCCCAGCCGCGCCATCGGATTTGCTCTGGTCGGCATCGCCACCGGCGCCGCCATGGGCTTGGTCGAAAGCGCGCTGAAAGATCGCTGGCTGTACGTTACCGCAGGCCCTCTCGCCGGAAAGCAGTTCATTCTGTATAAGCCGCTCAGCACCATCGGCAGCCAGCAGCAATCGGACATTTACCTTTTTAAGGACCCGACGATTTTGCCGCAGCACGCCGCCATCGCCCTCAGCGGCTCTCGCGTGCAACTCAAAGCCCTTGGCCCTACGTTTGTTGGCGGCAGCCCCGTCAACGTGCGTGTGCTGCAAGATGGTGACCTGCTGCAAATCGGCCGCTACGCCTTCCGTTACAAGGAGCGCCACCGCTCATGAGCGCCGCCGTCTGCCCCTATTGCCGCACGCCGATTGATACGGCGGCCGGAGAAGAACTGCTCTGCTCCGGCTGCGGCACGCCGCATCACGCCGATTGTTACAAGGAAAATGGCGGTTGCACCGTTTTTGGCTGCGCCAACGCGCCCTCCGACGAGCAAAAGCTCAGCATCACCGGTCACGATCTCGCCTCTCCCGCTGCGTCCGCCGCTTCCGTCGCCACTCTTCCCGAAATGCTTCCCGGGGTCGGACTCATGCCGCCGGGCTGGAATCCCAATGCGCCGCCGAAACCCGTGAAAGCAGCGCCACCGCCGCTTCCGGACCAGGCCCCGGCTGCTCCTTCGCTCCGGCCCGCGCCAACGGCCGGCGTCGGCAGCATGTTTTTTAATCCCGCGCCGGTCCCTCTTCCTGCGTCAACGCAAGCGCCCGCTTTTGATTTCAACCTCACCCCCGATCCCAACGCCAAGAACCGCAGCACCTTTATTCTGCTCGGAGCGCTCCTCGGCTTTCTGGGCTTCCACAATTTTTATGCCGGTTACACCAAAAAGGGCGTCTGGCAGCTTCTGCTCACAATACTCACGCTCGGCTTCGCAGGAATCATGACCTGGGTCTGGGCCGTCATCGATGTCTGCACCGTGGATCGCGACAGTCAGGGAATCAAATTCAAAACCTAGGACGCCAATCTCATGGAATATTACGTTCGGCGCGGCGAACAGCAATTCGGTCCTTACACTCTGGCGGAAATGCAGGAGTATGCGCAAGGCGGGCGCATTCTGCAAACCGACCTCGCGAAAAGCGAAGGCCTCACCGATTGGGTGCCGGTCTCCCAGATTCTGGGCAACATTCCTGCTCCGGTGGCGGCGCCCGTTACCGTGGCCGCGCCGCTGGAAGCGATTCCCCTGCCTCCGAATCTCCATTGGGCTATTTTGCTGGTGATCCTGATTGCCGGCAGAATCTTTGGCCTGCTCTTTCTCTTCTTCAACTGGATCTGGAGCATGATTCTGGCGAATTGGGCGCGCCGCCTGGTCAACGACAACAAAGCCATGGTCCTCGTCGCCATGTACCCCGCAGGATTTCTCGCCGGAGCATTCGCTGTCGGCTTCGGCGGCGCCGCGCACATGACCGGCGTCATCGCCATTGGCGGAATCATGATCCTCGGCGGCCTGATCGCCTACATCGTCGGCATCTTCAAAATCCGTGACGCGATGGAGGAGTATTACAACACCAAGGAAAACATCGCCCTCACCCTAAGTGGTGTCATGACGTTTTTCTTCAGCACCGTCTACTTGCAGTACCATATCAACCGGATCGCCCGGTGGAAGCAAACCGGCATTCTGTCCTGAGGCTCGCTGAACTCAATGCCCTCTCCGCGCACGCGCCGCCTGTTGCTGGATCATCAAACGCTTACCACGCGTCTGTCCGATTGGCCGCTGATCCAGATCACCGGCACCGCCGGCATGCCGCCGGAGATTTACCGCTTCACGTACCACCTGAAGGGCCTCTATGTTGCGCCGAGCGGCGAAATTCTCGAGCGCCCCATTCACGTCCTCGAAGTGAATCTCTCGCTCGGCTATCCGCGCCGCGCGCCGCAATGCCGCATGCTGACGCCGGTGTTCCATCCGAACTTCGACGACGCCATGGTCTGCATCGGCGATTTCTGGGCCGCCTCCGAAGGCCTCGATGACCTCATCATCCGCATCGGCCGCATGATCACCTATCAGGAGTACAACACCAAAAGCCCGCTGAACGGGCTCGCCGCCAAATGGGCCGCGCAGAATTCTTCCTTGTTGCCAATCGACCCGCGCAACGTTTCGCCGCCGGCCGACGCCAAACCTGCAGCCTCCGCCGCTCCGCCAGAGCCGCAGTCTGCGACGCCTTCCCAGCCGCCAGCGGCGGACGCGGCCATCGGAGCCCCCTCGAAGCCCGCTGCGCAAGAGGCCCCGGACCCATGGTCGGAAAAAATCTCCCTGACGTAATTCGTATGGAAAGCGTGGAAGGCTAAGGCCCAGAAAGCGCGCTTGTCGAACGAACGTTCCTTTTCACTCGTCTGTTTCCGCAAATTTCATCTCTCCTGAGCTTTTTATTGATTGACACACGCTGTTTTTGCGCGACAATACTCGCCAATATTCACAGGTCTTTTCCCTCCCAGCCTGAAAAGACCTGCCAGGGCCAAACTCAAAAACGCGTGGGGCTTACTATGCTCTCATCCTCTTCTGCTCCGGCCCGTCGGCGGATTCCGCGCATTGCTTCTTCCGATCTCTGGGTGTATTGGGAGGGCTCGCCGCACCATGATGTATCCCGTGTCCGAGACGTGAGTCCCGTAGGCCTCTTCGTCGAAACCCGTTTTCGCGTCGCCACCGGCGCCAGGTTGCGCATGCACTTCCTCGTACAGGAAGGCCAAATCCGCCTGGATGCCCAGGTGCGCCACACCCGTCAGGGTCAGGGCTACGGCTTGAAGATTCAATCCGTTGCGCCAAAAGACATCCCGCAATTTGACGCTTTACTCGCGCGCCTGCGCGCCACGTCCACAACCCGGGTCCTGGCCCAGGACTAAGCGCTACATTTCCCTCCCCGCTCTGCGGCTTTCTGAGGAAAACCATCTTTTTTTCATTCTTTTTCCTCAATGCCGCATCCAACAAGCCATCGGGGTCAGCTGGAGCCTAGATACATACAGTGAAGTATAGAAAATTCTCGCGACTGCTTTGCCGGACAGCTTCTTCCTCATCTCAGACCGCACCCACCCTCCTCCCTTGAACCTCTGGAGAATTCGGCATTGCAAAAGGAGCCCCACATGACTGCGGAGAATTACCAGAACATCATCATCGGCAGCGGCGAAGGAGGGAAATTTCTTGCCTGGCATCTCGCTTCCGCGGGGGAAAAGACCGTCGTGGTTGAGCGCCGCTGGGTGGGCGGCTCCTGCCCGAATATCAATTGCCTCCCCAGCAAGAACGAGATCTGGAGTGCCAAGGTCGCAGACCTGGTCCACCATGCCGGCCACTTCGGCAGTACGCCAAGTTCCGCTCCAGTGGACATGGCCGCCGTCCGGCGCCGCAAGCGCGTCATGGTCGACGGCTTGATCGCCCTGCACCATGAAAAATACAAAGCGTCGGGCGCCGAATTGTTGATGGGTGAAGCGCGCTTCGTCTCGCCAAGGACCATCGAAGTCCGCTTGAACGCAAGCGGTACCCGGACGCTCACCGCGGAGCGCATGTTTCTGAACCTCGGTACTCACGCCACGATCCCCTCGGTCCCCGGCCTCGCCGAGTGTGCTCCTCTCACTCATATCGAAGTGCTCGAACTCGATCGCCTCCCGGAACATCTCCTGGTCATCGGCGGCGGCTACGTCAGCCTGGAAATTGCCCAGGCGTACCGCCGCTTCGGCAGCCGCGTCACGATTCTGCAAAATGTGCCGCAGCTCCTGGTCGACCAGGATCCCGATGTTGTTTCCGAACTCCAGAACATTCTCGCCGCCGAAGGCATCGACATTCTCACCTCCGCCGAGATCCTCCAGGTCCGGGGACGCTCGGGCGACACCGTGACGCTGCAAGTGCGCGCCCCGCAAGGCGAACGCACCCTCACCGGCAGCGACGTCCTCGTGGCCGCCGGACGCACCCCCAACACTTCCGGCATTGGACTCGAACTCGCCGGCGTCGAACTCGATTCCCGCGGCTATATCAAGGTCACCGACCGCCTGCAAACTACTGCACCGAACATCTGGGCCATCGGCGAATGCGCCGGCAGTCCGCAATTCACGCATGCCTCGTTCGACGACTTCCGGATAATCCGCGAAAATCTCGCCGGAGGTAGCCGCTCCACCGCGGACCGTCTGATGCCCTCTTGCCTCTTCACCGATCCACAGATTGCGAAGATCGGCTTGAATGAATCGCAAGCCGGCTCGCTCGGCATTCCGGTGCGGGTGGCAAAGCTTCCCATGCCAGCAGTGCTGCGCACGCGAACCCTCGATGAGACGCGCGGCTTCATGAAAGCTTTTATCGATCCGAACGACGATCGCATTCTCGGATTTACGATGATCGGCCCAGAGGCGGGCGAAGTGATGGCCACAGTGCAGGCCGCCATGCTCGCCGGCACGCCTTTCACGATGTTGCGCGACGCGATTCTTGCGCATCCCACGATGGCCGAGGGACTCAACGCCCTGTTCTCCGGAGTCAAACCTGCGGCCCAGAAGAAAACGCAGCCTTCGGCCGGTGCCGTGCCTAACGTCGCTCACCGTCACGTCCTCGCCGACGGCATCAACGTCTTCTACCGTGAAGCCGGGCCGCAAAACGCCCCAGTGGTGCTCCTGCTCCACGGCTTCCCCGCTTCCTCTTTTCAATTTCGCGAGTTGATACCACGCCTCGCCGGCCGCTACCGCGTCATCGCGCCGGACCTTCCGGGTTTCGGCTTCACCGAAGTTCCCGACGCCCGCGGCTACAAATATTCCTTCAACTCTCTGGCGCAAACCATGCTGGCGTTCACGGATGCCCTGCGCCTCCAGTCTTATGCGCTTTATGTCTTCGATTACGGCGCCCCCACCGGCTTTCGGCTGGCCATGGCGCGGCCGGAGCGCGTCACCGCCATCGTTTCCCAGAACGGCAACGCCTATGAAGAAGGCCTCGGCGATGCCTGGGCGCCCATTCGTCAGTATTGGGCGAATCCCACCACCGCGAATCGTGAGATTCTGCGCGGCGTATTCACTCTGGATGGTATTCGCCGCGAATACCACATGGGCATGTCCGCGAAGCAGGAGGTTGCACCCGAAAGCTACACTCTCGATGCGGCGCTCATCACCCACACCGGGAATGTGGACATTCAACTCGACCTCTTCCTCGACTATGCCAATAACGTGAAGATGTACCCGGAGTTCCACCGCTACTTCCGCGCCTCGCGTCCGCCTCTGCTGGCCATCTGGGGCAAGAACGATCCCTATTTCATTCCGCCCGGCGCGGAGGCCTTTCGCCGCGACATTCCCAACGCCACCGTGCAACTCCTCGACACCGGCCACTTCGCCCTCGAGACCCACATCAATGACATCGCCAATGCCATGAGCGACTTCCTCGCGAAACACCTCGGCTCTGCCCGAGCCGCCACGGCCTAGAGAACTTGGCGGGGAGCGGCACCAAGAGCATCCGCGCAGCTCGGGTGTACCAGTACTACTGAATTTTCATCCAATATTATTCTTTGTTTTCGTGACGCCCCAGCCCAATTGGAGTAGACTTCCCACCCAATCCCTATGTGGGTAGGGAGAACATGGCTTCAACAGCTTTCCAGCCGCCCAGCCGGAAATCTCTCACGCTAAGCCTGACGTGGCTTCTCACCGCGGTGGTTTTCTCCGTCACTGTGGAAAACGTGTGGATAGATCCTTGGGTCCGCTTTCACTTCCCCGATTTTCCTTCCCTTGTTCCAGAACCTCCCAGCCCCCTCTGGCTTGCCTCCTTCGCCACCATCGGGATTGTCTGCGTGGTGCTACTGGTGGGGCAGATTTTGCTGATGCGGCGTCCGGGTGTCTCCGTCACCTCGAAGATCGCCGCCGGCGCTACGGTGGCCGCTGCCCTCGCTCTCTCCGTCCTCTGGTTCTGCGTCACCAGCGGCCTCGCCCACGCCCCGCGGTTGTAGTTCCCTATATTTCCGCTACGGCTTGCCGAGGAAGCGCAAGCGGCCGGTGAAGGCGCGGCCTTGCCCGCCCAAAAAGGTGAGATACGCCGGCATTACGCCGGCGGCGTCCACGTTGTTCACCACTACATCCGGATTCTGACGGTCGAACAAATTGATCACCGAGCCTCGCACCGCGAACAAATACTTGCCGAAGCGGAATTTCTTCTCGAGGCTGAGGTTCATGCTGGCGTAATCGGGAAAGCGTCTGTCGTTTGGGGCTCCCACCAGAAACTGGTCCTGATTGATGCTGGTGAAGGGATACCCGGTGCGGTACTCAAACAGATAGGCAATATCGAGCCCCCACCAATGTGTGGGAAACGTTCCCCATGACAGCACGCGGTTCGGCGCGTCCCAGGAGAGCGGCCCGCCCTGCTGCGGTGCGAAGTACAACTGGCCCAGGACGGGGTCGAGGTCCTGGTCGGTGTTGGCTTTCGAGCGCGTGTAGCTGCCAAAAATCGAGGCGCCATTGACGAAGCTGTGGCGCGCCGAAATTGTGACCGCGCGATATTTGTCGCGGCGCGAACTCTGCAACAGAAACACACTGCCAATCTGCCCCGGCGTTACGGTCTCATATGCCAGTTGGTGATGTCCGTTGCGCGCCAACAGTTCCAACCCGACAATCGTCCGCGTACCGAAGCGCTGCTGCCAACCCGCGCTGGTGATATCGAAATAGGGCTGCTGCAATCCCCCATTCGGCAATTTGAAGATGCTCGTCGCCGGACCCGCCGTGATGGCGCCGGTCACCGGATCATAGAGCGTATCCACCTGCCACTGGTCCTGCGTCTGGCCGATCACGCTGAGATTCAGCGGAACGCTGTAAAGGCCCCAGCCCACCGAAATCTTTGCGCTGCCGTCGGAAAACGGCAGATAGTTTGCCGAAGCGCGGGGCTCCGCGACGATGTCGTGTGCGAACTGGTCCCAGTCGCCGCGCGCGCCGGCCTGCAACACCCAATGGGAATTGATGGTCCAGGTGTCCTGGAAGAACCCGCCGGCCAGATTGTCGGTTACATCCCATTGTGGATAGCCCGTAAACGTCGTCTGGCGCACCAGGCGCGTGGGCATCACCCCGCTGGCGGGCACGCCTTCGTCATATACATTAATCGTGCCGCGGTCGCCGTATTGAATCAGCTCGACAATGGAATAATTCACTCCGGCCGAAAGCGCGTGCGTGCCGTGCCATTGCAAGCTCGGATGGATCGCATCGGCAAAAAGCTGGTGGCGTCGGCTCTTCGTCTCCGAAGACTGGTAGTAATTTCCCCCGGCACCGTTCAGGAACAAGAGATACGGCGCGTCGCCCTGCGGATTGGAGTCGCCATAGGTGCGATCCTCCGCATAGCCCACTTCGAGCAAGGTGTGGTTCACCCACAGCTGATTCTTCACCGAGCCAAACAGCCGGTTGTTGCTGTTGTCCACCGTCGCTGGCTGCGGATGCAAGGAATCCAGGCCTACACTGACGTCGCTTTCGTTGTTATATAAAAAGCTGATGTGCACGCTGTCGCTCGAAGTGACGTTCCATAGCAGTCGCGAAAAGCTGTCTCCGCCCCAGTTTTCCTGTGTATTCGGGCCGGTCATAATGTCCTTCTCCACGTCATAGGTATGGTAGATCGCGAAGGATTGCAGGAACCAGAACTTGTCTTTCACGATGGGCCCGGAAAACGTCATGCGCGGGTAGTAATTGCCCAGGTGCGCGCCTTCCTGCACGTTGATGCCGGGAATGAAGTCGGTGGCATTGAAGCGCCACTGGTTGTCGCCCTCGGGCGTTTCAAATTTCAAAATCGCCGCGCCTGGATGGGCGTACTCGTTGCCGAACCGGCCGGTCTCCACGTCGGCGTTGCGCAGGGCATCCACGATCAGGCGCATGGTCAGCGAGTTGTCCACCGGGCTGCCGACTTCAAATCCATCCAGTAGAAATTGCGATTCGGTGGAGCGCGCCCCCGCCACATGCAGAATGTCATTGGCGTCGCGGAGGATTTGCGGCAAGGCGATTAGGCTTTGTGTCAGATCGTGCGAACTGGGAACGGGAATGTAAAAGATCTCGGCTGAGGTCAGAGTTGCGGACTGCTGCGTGGACTCCGGCTCCATGCGGTTCGGATCCGCCACCACGTCGACTTTTTCCTTCACTTCCTGCGCATGGTTGAGGGTGAAGTTGAATTCAGTGGTATCCGGCGAGAGTTGAATGGTCTGCCCGGTCAGGACGAAAAATCCCACCCTCTGCATCTCCACGGAGTAAGAGCCCGCCGGTAAATCTGGAATGGAAAAATAGCCGGCGTCGTCGGTCGTGGTGGAGAAAACCGTTTTATTCAAACCTTCAAGTTTTACTTGAACGTTGCTGACAGGCAGTCCGTTTTCATCGAGCACTCTGCCATGCAGTGTGAGAGGGGTGTCCGCGGCGGCGCTTCCGGCGAACAGAAGCGCCACCACGAACGAAACGATGCGCAGAAAATTCAGCACTCCAGCAAACCCCTTGATGAACAGCCACAGTGTGGCAACCGCCGAACCGCGCTACTCGCCACACTTTCCCCAGGCCGCCACATCGGACAGGGTACGTGCACAATAATGCTACCGCATTAAAGTTGCCGGAAGATGTGATTCCACGCCGCGCTATTTGCGCTTGGCCTTGGCGGCCCTTTTTGATTCGACCACCACCTGCGCCGCCGCCAGCCGCGAAATCGGCACGCGGAACGGGGACGCGCTCACATAGTCCATACCGACCTGGTGGCAGAACTTCACGCTGTCCGCGTCGCCGCCATGCTCGCCACAAATCCCGACCTTCAGCTTTGGACGCGTCTTCCGGCCATTTTCGATGCCCCAGCGGATCAGCATGCCCACGCCCTTGGTGTCGAGCGTCTGGAACGGATCGCCGGCGAAGATTCCGGCCTTCTTTTCGTCCACGTAGTCGGGCAGGAAGCGGCCCGCATCGTCGCGGGAAAGGCCCATGGTGGTCTGCGTCAGGTCATTCGTGCCGAAGCTAAAGAACTCCGCAACCTCGGCAATTTCGTTGGCGAGCAACGCAGCGCGTGGCAACTCGATCATGGTGCCGACAAGATACGGCAGCTTCACGCCGGCCCTCTTGATCAAGTCGTCGGCCACGCGGCGCGTGGCATCGGTGAGGATGCCCAGCTCTTTCTTATCGAGCGTCAGGGGGATCATGATCTCCGGCAGCACCTTCACCCTGTTTTTCTGGCACTCGATAGCCGCCTCGATGATGGCGCGCACCTGCATCTCCAGAATTTCCGGATAGGTGATGGAGAGCCGGCAGCCGCGGTGGCCCAGCATGGGGTTGGCCTCGTGCAACTGCTCCACGCGCCGCGCCACGGTTTCCACCGGACTGCCCAGGTCCTTAGCGAGTTCCGCCTGCTTTTCACGGTCGTGCGGCACGAATTCGTGCAGCGGCGGATCAATCAGGCGGATGGTCACCGGAAAGCCGTCCATCGCTTTGAATATACCGATAAAGTCACGTCTCTGAAACGGTAACAGTTTATCGAGCGCCTTCACCCGAGCTTCGCGGCTATCGGCGACGATCATCTCCTGAATCGCGCGCTGCCGCTCCGCACTCTTCTCCGGGAACTCAAAGTCCGTGAAGAACATGTGTTCCGTGCGGCACAGCCCGATGCCTTCCGCGCCAAACTCGATGGCCTTGCGGGCATCCTGCGGCGTGTCCGCGTTGGTGCGCACGCGCAGGCGGCGGATTTCGTCGGCCCACTTCATCACCGTTTCATACGCCTTGGGCAATTGCGGAGTGACCAGCGCGAGTTGATCGGCGTAGACGGTGCCTTCGCTGCCGTCCAGCGTCAGCCACTCGCCTTCCTTCACCGTCTTGCCGCTCTTCGCGTCGGTCATTTTCTTGGCGCTGTAATCGATGCTCAAGGTTTCCGCGCCGACGATGCAGCACTTCCCCCAGCCGCGCGCCACCACCGCGGCGTGCGAAGTCTTTCCCCCGGTCGCGGTGAGAATGCCCTGCGCCACGGCCATGCCTCCGACGTCCTCGGGACTGGTTTCACGGCGAACCAGGATCACTTTCTCACCATTCTTGGCCCACTCTTCGGCTTCGGCGGCCGAGAAACAAACCTTGCCGACGGCCGCGCCCGGCACCGCGTCGATCCCGTGTGTGAGGACCCTGGCTTCGAGGGCCTTTTTGTCCACCTTGGAATCGATCACCGGATAAAAGAGCCGCTCGATGTCCTCCGGCTTGATTCGCAGCACCGCATCTTCCTTGGTGATGAGCTTCTCCTTGGCCATGTCCATGGCCATCTTGAAGGCCGCAGCCGGGGTGCGCTTCCCGGTGCGCGTCTGCAGCATGTAGAGCTTCCCCTCCTCGATGGTGAACTCCATGTCCTGCATGTCTTTGTAGTGACCTTCAAGTTTTACTCGAACCTTTTCGAGCTGGTCGTAGGCCTTGGGCATGAGCTTCTTGAGTTCGGTGAGATGCACCGGGGTGCGGATGCCGGCCACCACATCTTCGCCCTGCGCGTTCGTCAGGTAGTCGCCATAGAAAATCTTCTCGCCCGTGCTTGGGTCACGTGTGAAGCACACACCTGTACCGGAGTTATCGCCCGTGTTCCCGAACACCATCTGCACGACGTTCACGGCGGTACCAAGTAGTCCGGTGATCTTCTCCACGCGGCGGTAGGTAACCGCCTTCTCCGCCATCCATGAGCCAAACACCGCGCCGATCGCGCCCCAGAGTTGTTCCATCGGATCATCGGGAAACGCGTTGCCGGACTTCTCCTTGAAATATTGCTTGTATTCGGCGACAAGATCCTTCCAGCCGCTAGCGGGAACCTCCGTGTCGTTCTTGACGCCGATGCGCTTCTTCATGTCGCGCAAGCGGTGTTCGAGGTCTTCCTTCGACATGCCCATGACGACCGTGGAGTACATTTGGACGAAGCGGCGATAGGCATCGTAGGCAAAGCGGTCATTGCCGGTGGCCTTTGCAAGCCCTTCGACGGATTTGTCGTTCAGGCCCAGGTTGAGGATCGTCTCCATCATGCCCGGCATGGAGCGGGCAGAGCCGGAGCGCACGCTCACGAGCAGGGGGCTTTTCGGGTCGCCGAGTTTCTTGCGTGTGACCTTCTCGAGCTTCTTGACGTTATCAACGACCTGCTTCTTTAGCTCTGGCGGGTAGTGCTTCCCGTGCTTGTAAAAGTAATCGCACGCTTCCGTCGAGATGGTGAAACCCGCGGGGACCGGGAGACCAATCTTGGTCATCTCCGCCAAACCCGCGCCTTTGCCGCCCAGAAGATCGCGCCAGTCGCCATCGCCTTCTGATTTCCCCGCACCGAAAAAATAGACCCACTTTTTCACGTTACGCCTCGCTTCAGTTGTCAACCGCATGTACTGGCGTCCGGTGCAGGGCTCGATTGAGTTTGGAGCGCTGCGCCCGATCCGCCGGAAGAAGCTCTTACGTGGCACAGCCACTCCTGGCTGTGCTCGATCCTTGCCACCATTTCACGCCGCACAGGCAAGAATGCCTGTGCCACCAAAACCGTCTCGGCGGTGAAAATGTCGGCCCGCCGACATTTCAAGGAAAACTTGAAGGTTGCCATTTCCACAAAATCAACCTTCAGAAATTACTTTAACGTTGTCCCAGTCGATCATCTTAAGGTTTACGCTGCCACCCGAACCACTGTACCTCAGGCCTTCAGGCCGGAGGTTTTTCCCTTCGTCGCCACGATTTTGCCAAGGCGGTGAAACGCCTCACCCCAGAAGGGGTGAGCTACCAGCGCCCTACACTTCACCGCCCAGCTCTGAGAAGTCGGCGATGGTGGTGAACTCGCGGAGTAATTCCGCGAGAAGCGCCAACCGGTTCTTGCGGACGGCTTCGTCCTCCGCCATCACCATCACTTCCTCGAAGAAACTATCCACCACCTTGCGCAGTCCGGCGATCTCCTCGAGCGCCTCCTGATACTTCCCCGCCCGCTTGTCCACGCTGACGCTGGCCGCGGCCTTGCGCACGGCGACATGGAGATTCTTCTCCGCGTCCTTTTCGAACAACTGGGGATTGACGCTCTGCAACTCCCCGACGGGTACGTTGGCCTTCTCGAGGATCTTGCGGATGCGCTTGAAGGAGATGGCCAGCGGCTCGAAATTCCGCGACTTGCGAATGGCCTTGAGGGCCTTCAGGCGCTTCTCGATGTCCACCAGGTCGTCGGCGCCGGTGCGGAAAACGGCCGCCACTTCGTCGTAAGCGTAGCCGGACTTTTCTTTCAGCACGAACTTGGCGCGTTCCTGCAAAAACTCCAGCACCTGCTTTTCCTGCTCGGGAGTAACAGTTTTCTTTGGCGGATTGGTAAGCAGCGCGCGAGACGCGGCGCCAACAGCCAGCGAGAGCGACACGGGGAGCTTCTGATCGAGGATGATTTTCACGATGCCGAGCGCGGCGCGGCGCAATGCGTACGGATCGCTCGAGCCCGTGGGCACAAGACCGACGGTGAAGCAACCGACGATCGAATCGAACTTATCCGCCAGCGCCACGGCGGAGCCAATGATATTGCGCGGGACAGGATCGTCGAGGCCGACAGGACGATAGTGATCGTAGACCGCGTCCGCAATCACGTCGGGTTCGCCCTGCGCACGGGCATAGAGGCCGCCGACAACGCCTTGCAATTCGGTGAACTCGCGCACCATTTCCGTGGCCAGGTCGCACTTGGCAAGCTCCGCGGCACGGTCCGCATCGGCAACGTGCGCCTGCACCATGCCGAGGTTGTACCACTGCTCGGTGAGCCATCGCGCGATGGCGCGCATGCGCTCGACCTTGGCGTGGTAACTGCCAAGGCGCGATTCGTAGGTGATCTTTTCGAGCTTCGGAAGAATGTCCGCCAGACGGACCTTCTGGTCCGACTCCCAGAAGAAACGCGCGTCGGCAAAACGCGCGCGCAGGACGCGTTCGTGCCCGGCGCGGATCAGTCCTTTCGCATCCTTGTCGAGATTAATGACCGCGAGGAACTGCGGCGCCAGTTCCCCGCCCTTTTTCTCGACGGCGAAGTATTTCTGGTGGCCACGCATCACGGTGATCAAAATCTCGTCGGGCAGTTCAAGGAACGATGGGTCAAACCCGCCCTCGATGACGTGCGGAAATTCGTTGAGATAGGTGACCAGTTGCAGCAGGTCGGGATCGGGATGCACGTGAAAACCAGTGCGCTTCACGTACGCGGCCAGTTCGCGTTCGATCTTTTCGCGGCGGTCGTTCTGGCGAACGTTGACGCCGTTGGCCCGGAGTTTCTTTTCATAGTCGGCGAAGTTCTTGACCTCAATCTTCGGCTTTCCGAGGAAGCGGTGGCCAACGGTGGTATTGCCAGCTGTGAGGCCGCCAAACGTAAATTCCAGCGGCTTGCCCTCGAGCACGCCGACCAGCCAGCGGATCGGACGGATGAAGCGTGCACCCTTCATTCCGGTCCACGTCATGGTTTTTGGCCACGGCAGGTCGTGGATAACGCGCGGCAGAATTTCGAGCAGGAGTTCATGGGCGGTTCGGCCGCGTTTGGTGACCTTCGCGGCGAGGTATTCGCCCTTGGGTGTCCGCACTAAATAGACGGAATGCAGCGGCACGCCTTGGCGCTCAGCGAAGCTGACGGCTGCGCGTGTGGGGGCGCCTGAGGGATCGTAGGCCACGGATTTGGGCGGGCCGGTGACTTCACTTTCAACGTCGGCCTGCTTGGCAAGGAGTCCACGGACCCAAGCGGTGAGGCGTCGGGGCCCGCCAAAGGTTTCGATCCTTACGCCTTCGTGAAAATTCTCGGCGATGAGGTGGCGCTCAAGGATGGCGCGGAGTTCGCTGACCGCCTTCGGAAGCATCCCGGCGGGGATCTCCTCGGCGCCAATCTCGAACAGCAGTTCGATGCGCTTGTCGGCTTTCGGCGCTTTAGCCTTGGCGGCAGGAGTCATCGCGCCACCACCGGAAGACGGGAGGCCAGGTTCTTGTAGAGGCCGGGCTTTAGACCGGCCAGCCCTCTGAACGGAGAATACAGGCGACCCATGTGAAGTTCGGCCACTATGGGAAGCGAAGAAGGCGGCGTAAAGCCGCCCCTACACGTGGAACTGGGAGAAAATGTCGGCGCGCCGACATTTAAAGTAATTTCTGAAGGTTTTGCCACCGCGATGGATCCCTCGGCGCTCGAAATCCATGTCGGCGCGCCGACATTTAAAGTTTTACTTGAAGGTTCTTCGAATAATTTTTCCCGAATTGAAACGACGGTGAGGCTCATGCGCGCACCCCCGTTTTCGGGGCTTCGCCCGTTAGCTGCTCAAGATACGCGGCTGCGGCCAAGCAAGAGAGCGTGCGGACGCGCTGCATTAGGGCCGCGCGTTCGGTCACCGAGATAACGCCGCGGGCGTCCATCAGGTTGAACAGGTGCGAGCACTTCAAGCAGTGGTCGTAGGCGGCCAGGATCGGGTAGCGCTGGATTGCCCTGGGCGAAGTACCGACGGTTTCGGTGCGGTTCTTCCAGCCATCGAGAAGTTCCCTGGCTTCCTTTTCGTGCAACTCGAATTCGGAGCGCAGGGCCTTGGCGTCGCTGCGGTCGAAACTGTATTCGGAGAGTTGCTGCTCTTCGGCGAGGCGAATGTCGCCGTAGGTTTTATCGTTGGTCCAGCGAATCTCGTAGACGCTTTCGACGTCTTGTAGGAACGCACAAATGCGCTCGAGGCCGTAGGTGATTTCGACGGAAATCGGATCCAAATCGATGCCGCCGCTCTGCTGGAAATAGGTGAACTGCGTAATTTCCAGGCCGTCGAGCAGCACCTGCCAGCCAATGCCCCAAGCGCCGAGCGTGGGAGATTCCCAGTTGTCTTCCTCGAAGCGGATGTCGTGCTCGCGCAGATTGATACCGATGGCGCCCAGGCTGCGCAGGTAGATGTCTTGAATGTTCGCGGGCGAGGGCTTGAGGATCACCTGATATTGAAAATGCTTGTAAAGGCGGTTGGGATTTTCGCCGTAGCGGCCGTCGGCGGGGCGGCGCGAAGGTTGCACGTAGCCGACGCGATAAGGCGTGGGCCCGAGGACGCGGAGAAAGGTTTCCGGATGCATAGTGCCGGCGCCGACTTCGGTGTCGTAGGGCTGGTGGAGCACGCAGCCTTCGCTTCCCCAGAAGTGCATGAGTTTTAGGATCAGGTCCTGGAAGAGGAGGCCCTTGGGTTTTGCGGCCGCCGTTTTTGTGGTTGCTTTCATCGTTTGTGTCGCCCCTCCGGGGCTTGGCAAATCGAGTGTAGCGGCGGCTTTACACCGCCTTCTTTTCCGCCCACGCACGGAAGGCGGGATAAACCCGCCCCTACACCAAAATGTCGGCGCGCCGACATTTAAAGTAGTTTCTGAAGGTCTTGTCGCGAGCCTTCAGCACCATCGGCCACCGCGAACACAGGCTAAAGCCTGTGCTACTAGAACCGCTGACCTCAAGGCCGGCCACTACATCACGCACTTTCCAACAATGCGCGCGTCGAGAGCTTGCGCTCGGTGTGGTGCTCGATCCAGTTTAGCGCGGCTTCGCGTAATTCCTTTGCCCAAGGCTGCGATTCGAGGGCGGGGTCGAGTCTGTCGAGCCGCTCCCGCGCGAAGACTTCGGCCAGATCGCGTGCCTGCTTCGAGACTGACTTCATGCCCGGGCGCCGATGCTCCTCGCAGAGCAACCCGGAATGCCAGGACGCCTGAAACGCCGGGCGATCACCAAACGGCTTGCCGCAATCCGCGCAAGCATCGAAGCGTGGCAGCCAGCCCGCCAGGCGCACAGTCCAGAACGCGAAATAGCTGAGCGGGAGCAAGCCGTTCCCGCGGCGTTCAATCTCGCGCACCGTGAGCAGGATGAGCCGGAACATCGGCTCGTTCTGTTCGTGCTCCGGCAAGACCAGCTCAATGGTTTCGCTGACGAGCGCCAGACCGGTCGAGAGCGCGTAATCGCTCTGCGCCTTGTGAAAGGACTCGAGCAATTCGGCCTGCTGGATGCGGACCAGGTCCCGCGTTTCGCGTTCGACGTACCAGAGCTGCACGTGCGCGAGCAGTTCCAGCGTGGAGCCGTAGCGGTTTTTGATGCGGCGCGCGCCCGCGGCTACCCCCCGCATGCGCCCCGAACTGCGCCCCAGAAAACTGACCAGGCGATCGGCCTCGCCCAGCGGGAAGGTCTTCAAGATGATGGCTTCCGTTTCGCGGGCAGGCATGAAATGTCGGCTCGCCCGGATGTGGAGAGCGGTACAGCGTGTCTCTACGCAAGCGGGACGCACATGCAGGACTAACTTTCATAACATAGAAGGAAAAGTAGAGCAATGCGCGCGTTCGCCGATTGTGGAAGAAGTCTCGGGCAGAGGGGCAAGGTGGCGAGCGCAGAGAGCAGACCGGGAATGATTCCGTGCCGAATCGGGAAAAATCATTCGAAAAACCTTCAAGTAAAACTTTAAATGTCGGCGCGCCGACATTTGGTTGAGTGTTTCGCCGCAAGCCGGAAACAATCCTTTTGAGCTTTCGCGCGATGCGGAGTACCTTGTCGCATAAGCGGGGTCAATTTCCCTGACGGAGAAAGCCATGAGAATTTTCGTGCGGCTGTTTGTATGGGGAGCACTGCTCAGCCCATTTGCGGGTGCGGTACGAGCACAAACCATCGGCTGCTCTTCCGATGACGGGCACCGGCACTACTGCAGAGCCGACACACGCAAGGGCGTGACGCTAACGAAGCAGACCAGCAGCGCAGGTTGCCAGGAGGGCTATTCCTGGGGCTACGACGAGGGCGGGATCTGGGTGGACCATGGGTGCCGCGCGTATTTCACGCTGGGCATGGCGGGTGAACGGTCCACGTACTGCGCTTCCGACGATGGCCACAAACATTATTGTGAAGTGGACACACGCGGCGGCGTGGCACTGGTGAAACAGCGCAGTGGCGCGGCCTGCCAGGAAGGTTATTCGTGGGGATATGACGGGCGGGGGATCTGGGTGGATCATGGCTGCCGCGCGGACTTTGTCGTTCGCGCCATGAATACGGGAGATTCCCGTGGCAACACGCTGGTGCATTGCTCTTCCGACGACGGCGGGAGGCACTACTGCCCTGCTGACACGAGCGGCGATGTGGACTTGCTGAGGCAGCGCAGCCATGCGGACTGCATTGAGGGTTCCACGTGGGGCTTCGATGCGAATGGGATCTGGGTGGATCACGGCTGCCGCGCGGATTTCATTGTGGAGCCGAACGAGCGGCCGGACCATGCGGGACCATCCGGCGGGCCGGGCAAATCGCTCTATTGCGCTTCCGACAACGGAAAGAGGAATTACTGCGCGGTGGAGATCCGCGGAGGTGTGCAACTGGTGCAGCAGCGCAGCGGCGCGGCCTGCCAGCAGGGCTATTCGTGGGGCTACGACGAGAAAGGAATCTGGGTAGACCATGGGTGCCGCGCGGATTTTGTGGCGAGCGCGTGGAACGGCGAAGGCGGAGAACATCGACACCACGAGCGGTCGTGCATACGATCCGTGGGCGAGGAGCGGGCGAATGAGCTGGTGCAGCAGTGCCTGCAGGTTTCGCCAGGGACGCATCCGCCATGCAATGCCCAGAATTCGTGCAAGATGATTACGGACGAGATCCGGCGGAGTTGCGAACTGCTGGGGCGGAATGGCCCGGGATTTTGCGACGAGTACCGGTAGGGAGGCATGCCCTGGTGGCGCGGAGAGGCAGAAAGAATGCGCATAGAGCTGCGCCTATGCCAGAAATGTCGGCGCGCCGACATTTAAGTAGTTTCTGAAGGTTGGTTTGCAGTGCGGAAGCGCGGCTTCCGCGATAGCGCTCCGTCCATCAACTACCAAAATCAGCGTTTGCCCCTCACCCTGTGTGCCTCGAAAGTGGCATCGAGCCGCCGCACTCCAAAAAATGTCGGCGCGCCGACATTTAAGGTTTCACTTGAAGGTTTGGCTGGCAGGTGGAAGCAGGCATCACGTGCCCTCACCGCCGATTGGGCTGGCATAAACACAACGCTACATTTCCACGCAGGACCACGACCGAAAAAAAGTAACTCTGGTATGCTGGCAGCGGACCCATGATTCCGCTGAAGGATATTAATCCGACCCGGACGTTTCCTTTCGTCAACATTGCTTTGATCATCGCTAATGTGGTGGTGTTTATTTACCAGGCGACGCTGCCGCCACACGCTTACCAGACATTTGTGCTGGCGAACGCCACGATCCCTGCGCGGGTGCCCGCGTTTCTGGCGGGCCACACTTCCGCGCAGATTGCCTTTGAGCCTCTATTCACAAGTATGTTTCTGCACGGCGGGTTGCTGCACCTGCTGGGGAACATGCTGTTCCTTTACATCTTTGGCGACAACGTCGAGGACGTGTTCGGGCACATCGGGTATCTGTTCTTTTATGTGCTCTGCGGAATCGGCTCGGGGCTGCTGCATGTGCTGTTCAACTGGCACTCGGCTATTCCGGCGCTGGGGGCGAGCGGGGCTATCAGCGGCGTGATGGGAGCGTACGCGGTCTATTTCCCACGGCACCAGATCCTGACCTTTTTCTTTATTTTTCTGATGCCGATCCCGGCGATTTTTATTTTGGGTTACTGGTTCATGTTGCAATTCCTCGAAGGCATCCATGGGTTGGGGATGGCGCAGAGCGGCGGAGTGGCCTGGTGGGTGCACATCGGTGGATTCCTCATGGGCGTGTTCATCGCCCTGCTCGTCAAGAAGAAATGACTAATACGGCAGGACCTTAAAGACGAAGTTCAAGGATTGCGACTGGCCCGGCTCGATAACCACCTGCTTGGATTGCGAGCCATAGAGTTCGTGCCAAGCGGTGACCGTGTATTTCCCGGGAGGCAACTCGGAAAGATCGAAGCGGCCTTCAGCGTCGGTGACGGCGTGGTGTGAATTCTTGAAGACGGCGACAACGCCGCGCATCCAGGGATGGAGTTCGCACTTCACGGGAATAATTTCGGGACGGTCAAAGCGGAGAACCACGGGCGGCGTGCCGGGAGGTTGCGAGCGGTTCCACTCGGGGTTGAAGTGGGGCATGGGATGGATCGAGTGGGTGACGCTGTCGTCGTTGCGGACCCAGATTTCCTGCGTGGCTTCGGCGGCGATAACGTGCGGGCTATAGCGGCAACCGCGCTGCGTGAGCTGGATGGCAGGGCCGATGGAGGCCTTTTCGTCGGGTGCGCCCTGCGAAATATAAACGATAACATTTTGCAACGCATTGTCAGAACCCGTGGCGGCCTGGTCGGGCCGCGGCGGCTTGTCGTAGAACTTGGCGCAACTGGGTTCCCGAGACATATCAATGGGTTTGAGTTTTTTCGGCGTGCCGTCAAAGGTGACCTTGCCGGTGAGGCGGCCGGGGTCGGAGGCAGCGGCGACAACGGTCATGATGGGCGCCAGGCGCGAAGCGTGAACGGATTCGACCACATGCGGCGAGGCCAGTGCAAAGAGTGTGGCGCAAGCGAAGATGAGTTCGGTTAATTGCCAACGAGGTGAAGAATGCAGAATTCTCGGCGAGTTCTGTGCAACGGAACGACGACCTTCTACGGCAGACATGGAATCCTCCAGCAATGGATTGGGACGCGGACCGCAATCTGCGCCTGCGTAGACGATAAGGGTGGATTCCGGTGTTAACCGAAAAGGCGCAGATGGCGGGGATTTCACACGGGGAAAGTGGAGGAAAAGAAAGAATTTAGGCGAAGAAATGAAGAAAGAAATGATGGGAAGATGACTTTACAAGGGCAGTGGAGAGTGAACCTTCGGCTTCGCTCAGGGTAAACGAGTGGCGAGCCAGGAAACCGAAAGATAACGCAGAGACGCAAAGGACGCGGAAATTCGCAAGAAGCGGTTTAAG
>Ga0335085_10002028_pt1 | contig 39498 bp, 35 predicted proteins | sample Lox_Sample_45_FD_206712 | JGI IMG/M metagenome (GOLD analysis project Ga0335085, IMG submission 206712) | Soil microbial communities from Loxahatchee National Wildlife Refuge, Florida, United States - Lox_Sample_4.5 | ecosystem: Environmental > Terrestrial > Soil > Wetlands | place: USA...
ATCATGTCAAGGTCTAAGTTTTCCGCCTAGTGCCGAAACGCATGAAAAAGGCGATTTCCCGAAATGAGAAATCGCCTTTGTTTTATTGGTGATATTTGGTAGGGGCGGTGGGGATCGAACCCACGACCTTCGGCTTAAAAGGCCGCTGCTCTACCACTGAGCTACGCCCCTAACTCTGTACATTGACGCGCTTGCCGTCGCGGGATCGGTCTGCGGGCCGACCTTGGCACAGCACGATTCCCAGACATTGCGCAATTGTTTAATTCTAACAGCATGCCCCCGCTTGTCCAAATCGGCCTCAGCTCGTGCAGAAAAATAGTCGTTTCCGTTTGGCGATATGCTGAGGGCCATACTTATTCAAAATGTTGGGCGTTCCAATTATGAGTGCATCCGGGCGATTATCGCTCATATGGCAAATGTCTCCTGAAAAAGTATCATTGACAAACTCCCGGCTGCCGGAGTAAACGACTGACCATATTCCAAGCGTCGCTGAATGGCCCAAATGCACCACGTCAATCGCGAATGCTCGGCGCCAAGTCCTCGGAGGGTAATTATGGCAAAACGAATCCTGCAAGTCTCTATATCGGGGGCGGTCTTACTCAACTTCGTTGCGTTCGTGGGCTATGGCCAATCACAGACGAAAGAGGTGAAAAAGGAACCTATTGGCATGACTTCCGCGGCCTCTGGGAGTGAAATGTTTAACTCCTACTGCGCTCCATGTCACGGAAAGGACGCCAAGGGAAATGGGCCCGCGGCCACGTCGCTCAAGAACCCACCGGCCAACCTGACGCAGTTGGCTAAGAAAAACAATGGCAAGTTCCCGGCCGACCATGTATCAAGCGTTTTGAGGAGCGGGGTAGCGGGCGCACATGGCTCGTCGGACATGCCGGTGTGGGGGCCGCTATTCTCTTCTGTAAGCGGACGAGACGATTCGATCATCCAGATGCGCATCTCGAATCTGATTCGCTATCTGGAATCGTTGCAGGAAAAATAGCGGCCTGCGCCGATGAATGCCGCTCACTCAGAGTGAAAGGACTGGGCGGTGCGATAGTGCTCACGATAGGGCCGGTAAGTCGCCAGGCAAATCAACAACATCAGAATGGAAGCCGTGGCTATAGTGAGGGCCAGCGAGACACCGATTCTTCTCTCATCGTGAAAATAATAGTCATTAAATAGCCCGGGCAGCAGCGGTCCGAGAGAGAGTCCACCCAAACTCAAAATAAACAAGAAGAGAGCCGAGACCTGACCGCGCACCTGGTTAGGGAATATCAGCTGTACGGCAGCGTACGAACAGCCGATGGGCATGGCGAGAACAAAGATCGCGATGGCCAGAAGAATAGTGGTCCACGTGGGATTGCCGATGGTCAGGGCGACAGGAAAGAAAGCACACGTCCCCGCGGCACTCAGCACAGCAACCCGCAGCGGTGCTTCAGATACTCCTCGCCGCTGCCAGAAGTCGCACAAGCTTCCTCCCAGATACATGCCCGCGCATCCGAAGAGCAACGTCAGGACGCCAAGTGTGTGCCCGGCGTGTCCCGGCGTCCATGCATAAGTGCGTTGCAGAAACGCGGGACCCCAGGCAAGGAACGCATAGCCACAAAGAGCCTGGAAGACCATACCGAGGGAGACGCCCAGGAAAGAACGGATTCGCAGGCTAAGTTGCTGCCAGACCACGCGCAGCGGCGGGCCTGTTACGCTGCCATCGCTCGCCCGAAGCAACGCGCGGCGCTGTGGCTCGCGAATCGTAAGGGTGAGAAGCGCGATGAAAAGCCCCGGGAGTCCAACGACAAGAAATGTTGCGCGCCAGGAAGCGATAGTGCCGAGGAGAGGCAGGGTCAGCTCCGGCCGATGCGACAAGCTTTGCACCACGGAACCCCCTACAATCATGGCCAGGCCGGAACCAACGTAAATCCCCATGGAATAAAAGCTCAAGGCGAGGCCCAACTGGCCAGGAGGAAAAGAGTCGGCGATGAGCGAAAATGCCGACGGGGAGAGCGCGGCTTCCCCGACGCCGACGCCCATGCGGGTGAAAAAGAGAGACCAGAAATTTCGCGCAGCGCTACACGCAGCCGTTAGTATGCTCCAGGCAACCACTCCGAGGGTGATGATCCTGCGTCGAGATTGAGAATCGGCGAGCCTTCCCAAAGGAAGGCCCGCCACTGTGTAAAAAAGGGCAAACGAGAGTCCCTGGAGCAGACCGATGCGCGTGTCGCTAATGTGAAGGTCGCGTTTCATTGGAGCGACAAGCAGACTCAGGATTTGGCGGTCGATGAGAGAGAGGGTATAGCAGAGCATCAAAACAAAGACGATGTACCAGGCATAGCGGACAGAGAATGGGCGTTGAGTGTTCAAATAGTCTAAGCCTGAGTGAGTGAAATTAAGAAGGTCACGTAGAAATCTGAGAGTTTACCTCGAACTGCCGCGAATCCGCATTCTTGCGGAGCTAGTGAACTTTCCGGTCAACCCCCTCCCAATAGGGAGCGCGCAACTTCTTGCGGTCGATCTTCCCAGCGGGCGTTTTTGGAATTTCCTGGCAAAACTCAACGGACTTGGGGGACTTTACGCTCCCGAGTTTTGTTTTGCAGTACGCAATGATCTCCTCCTCGGTCAACGACGCTCCCTCTCGAATAACGACGAACGCCTTCACGGCTTCCCCCCACTTTTCGTGCGGCACGCCGACGACGGCAGATTCAAATACCGCGGGAAGCCCCATCAGACAGGACTCCACTTCGGCAGAGTACACGTTGAAGCCACCGGTGATAATCATGTCCTTCTTCCGATCCACGATGTAAAAGTAGCCGTCCTCGTCGTAGTAGCCTACATCGCCGGTGTGGTGCCAGCCGTGGGCGCGAATCTCCGCTGTCGCTTCAGGAAGGTTATGGTATCCGGGGGTAACCAGGGCCCCGCGGGCGACAATCTCTCCCGTCTGATTCGCGGGAAGAAGCTGGCCTTGTTCATCCATGATTCCCAGTCGCACCCCGTAACTCGCCTTGCCGCAGCTTCGTAGACGCTCAGGGTGATCGCCGCATGCCGCAGCCGCCACGGTTTTCCGGTCCAGCCAGGTCATGATCATGGGGGCTTCCGTTTGTCCATAGCTCTGGCAGATGCACGGGCCAAAGAGCTCGACACCTTGTTTGACCCGATCCGGAGACACTGGCGAGGCGGCGAGCAGAAGGAACTTGAGGCTGGAATGGTCGCGTTGCCTCACTTCGGGATGGGCGAGCAAGGCATAGAACGCTGTGGGTGGCAGGAAAATATGAGTAACACGATGTTGCTCGATCTGCTGCAGAACCTCTCCGGCGTCAAAGCGGGGCAAAACCACGTTCGTTGCTCCCAGAGTGAATAGCGCGTAGGCGATGACGCCTGCCGCGTGGGATAGCGGCGCGGTGCTGAGGCAAACTGGAGAACCTCCCTCGATTTGCCAATAGTGTGCGGCTGTCTCGATGAATGCGCCCCACGAATCGCTTGTGACGCGCACGCCCTTCGCCGGGCCCGTCGTGCCACCAGTGGGCACCAGCCCGACGAGACGACCTGGATTGCCGCGCGGATCAGCCCAATCGGGAACCTCCGCTTGTTCGCCTTGCCGCATGAATTGTGCGAGTGACGGGTTGTTTCCGTCTTCCGCATCGATGCACACGAAATGCTGCAACGCCGGCACTTGCGATTGCATCATCTGCACCTGTTCACGAAAACTGCTGTGATAGAAAAGCCAGCGCGTTTCGGCGTAATTCATGAACTGGATGTTGGCGTCGGTCGCATTACGGTAATTGATGGGAACCCAGGCGCCGCCGGCGCGCATGATGGCGACCATGCAGAACAGAACACGAGCGTCGTTGGGCGAGTAAATGGCAACTCGCTCTTCACCGCGCAAGCCTGCGGCAACCAGGGCGCGAGCCAGGTGCTCGCTGGCTACCCGAAGTTCGCGGTAGGTGATCCGCGTATCGCCGTCAATCAGGGCGATGCGGTCGGGAAAGGCTTCGGCAGCTTTGTCAAAGTAATCGATAGAGCGCATGAGTCGTTAGGAAGACAAGTATGACATCGTGGTTTGAAAAGCGTGCGTAGTCATGCGTTCCAAGGGCCACTTACGGGATTCTTGGGAGAGGACTTCAATCCCCCATGGCCCCGTGTAGCCGAGTTCGCGCATCGTCCGCACGAAGCCCTTCACATCAAACTCGCCTTCGCCGCAAAACCTCCGATGATTCACAGTATCCTCTTGGAGGCTCCACGGGGCCTCAAAGGTTCCGTCGTTGAGTTCCACGCTCACGACATATTGCGGCGGAATTTTGCGGATTTCCTCGTGCGGGATGCGAAGTTTCGCGATGTGCCACAGGTCGAAGCAGATTCCGCCGTTTTTGGCGCCGGCTCCCTCAATCATGGCTAGCGCGTCCTGAAGCGTATCGATCATGGAAAAAGGCATAAGTTCAAAACCCACACGAACTCCTAACTTCTCGGCTTCAGCGCACAGAGCTGCAAAGCTCTCGATGAGTCGCGGCATGGAATATTGTTCATGAAAAAAATCACCGACTTTCAAATGATGCGCGCGCAACGCCTCGCAAGCCTCAAGCAGTTTTTGTCTCTGTACGTCTGATTTCTTCTTTCTTTCGCCATCAAGGAACCAGTCCAGCAGGAATTCGATCTCGATCTGGCTGATTCCATGATCGTCCAGAATCTGCTTCATCTCCTTGAGAGTGCGTTTCTCGAGAATATGGTCGAGATCGGCGTGCCAAAAGCCCATCCCTTTAAAACCCGCTTTGGCAGCGGCTACAACGCGATCCCGGAAATCATAGGGGCTGTATTCCCGGTCGGTGTGCGGAAACGCGCCGGAGATCGTCCAATAGGAGGCCAAGAGGTCCACTTTGCCGCTCATTGTGTTTCCAACAATCCGGGCCTGCCTGTTAAACCGCAGTAGTCTGGCGTGGCAGTACGGATTTGACCCCCTGCATGATTTTATCCTCGTCGGGCAAAACGAAATGCTCCAGAGGCTCGCTGAACGGTACTGGAGTATCCGCCGCGGTAACCAATCGAACCGGGGCCTTCAAATAAGAGAAAGCGTGCTCTGCGATTTCGCCGGCAATGACCACAGCGACGGAGGCATGGCGCGGAGCCTGGTCTACAAGGACGAGCCTCCCGGTCTTTTTCACGGAGTTGACAATCGTGTTTACATCCAGCGGTGACATCGTCCGCGGATCAATCACTTCCGCGCTGATTCCCTCTTTAGCCAGGGCCTCTGCGGCCGCCAGCGATTTTTGTACCATCCAGCCGGTCGCCACGATAGTTACATCGGTGCCCGAGCGCTTTATGTCCGCCACGCCAAAGGGAATCACATAATCGCCGTCGGGTACATCACCCTTTTCCAGCGTCAGCAGGAAGTGTTGGAGATATACGACCGGATTGTCGTCGCGAATCGCTGCCTTCATCAGGCCCTTGGCATCCGCCGGAGTTGAGGGCAGTGCGACCTTCAGCCCAGGTGTGCCCATGAACAGATGATAGAGAGAATTCGAATGCTGTCCGGCCCAACCAGCGGCAAAACCGTACCCCGCTTTGAAGACTACGGGAACTTTCACCTGGCCCCCGGACATATAACGAAGCCGCGGCGCTTCATTCAGGACCTGATCGAAGGCCACGAGCATGAATTCACTCATCCACAGTTCGACGATAGGCCGCAGGCCGGTCAGAGCCGCGCCAATGGCGATTCCCAACTCCGCTGTTTCGGAAATGGGAGTGAGGCGGATGCGGTCTTTCCCGAACATTTTGAGCATGGGATCCCGTTCCGTCATGCCCATGTTTTGACCGTAGAAGATGACACTGGAATCTCGCTGCATTTCTTCGATGATGGCGGTAGCAATCGCCTCGCCGTACATCATTTCCTTGGGCATGGGGCTATCCTCCTACGCAAATACGAACTTGAGCGCATCTTCCGGCTGCGGCAGCGGGCTTGCTAGACCAAAGCGAACGGCCTCTTCCATCTCTATGCGCACCTGGCCCTCGATTTCACTTGCCCGAACGTCCGTCAGGACGCCTCTGCGGACAAGTTGGTCCCTGAATTTGGGGATGGGATCGTTGGCCTTTGCGGCCTCGTATTCGGCCTTTCGGCCATAAACCTCAACGGACTCGTGCTTGGGGAACTGTGTGGGAACGGGAGGCACGGTGATGGCGTTGCCGTGGGCGCTGAGCCGGTAAAACTTCGATTCGATCAGGCTCGGACCTTTTCCGGCCCGGGCACGTTCGGCGGCAAGCTTCACCTCGTCATACACCGCAAGGGGATCGGTTCCGTCCACAGTCGTGCCTGGAATGCTATAGGCTTCCGCCTTTTTGGAAAGAGGTTCTCCCGCGGCATAATTGGCATCTTCCAGCGCAATGTGCGTGTAGGCTTGATATTCGTTGTTTTCCAGGATAAAGATGACCGGGAGTTTCCAGACGGCCGCGAGATTCAGAGTTTCATGAAAAGCACCTTGCTTTGAGGCGCCATCGCCAAAGAAGCTGTAAACTACCTGACCCGTCTTTTTGACCTGGGCCGTGAGAGCAACTCCGGCTGCATGCGCGATGCCGGCGCCAATAATCCCCGTTGTCCCAGGAAAATCGTGCTGTGGATCCGCCAAATGCATGGAGCCCCCGAAGCCTTTACAAATCCCGTCTTTCCTTCCGTACAATTCCGCCATCAAACGGTTGGGCGAGGTGCCAAGTACGATGGGATAGCCATGACACCGGTAGCTGGGCATAACCGGGTCGCCGTTGTTGCGAGTCGCCAGTGCCCCAACGATGGAAGCTTCCGCTCCGTCGCCCAAATGCGTGTGCCCACGAATGACTCCCGGATGTTCGACGAATGTGCGCTTGACGCGCTCTTCAAACTCCCGGATCCTCAACATCTGTGTGTACATCCAAACCAGCCGTTCGTTTCCAAGTTGTTCGGCAGCTCGCATTGTGCCTCCCATGGATTAATACTGCGGAATCGTTTCCCCCGGCTCCCCAATGTGACATACCGGGTCGCCAACAGGCACTTCTGCACCTTCGCGGGTGAGAATCTTGAGCAGAACCCCATCCGTAGGTGAATCGAGTTCGTAATTCACCTTTTCCGTTTCCAATTCGACAACGGCTTCGCCGCGCTTCACCCTTTCCCCCTCCTGTTTCAGCCAGCGGACGACATTGACCTTGGTGGTTGGCAAGCCGCCGGTTTTGGGAACTCTTAGAGTCGTGATGATGCTCGCCTCTCGGATTGGATATATGAAAGCCCGCCTCTGCGGTGGAGTCTAAACCGGAGCATTCGAATCTTTAGTGAATTGTCTGGTCCAATCGTGCGATAAACGCCCAACTTCGCACCTGACCACCTAACGGACTTCAGCGAAGCAGCAGGCTCAGTTCCTGCGCGGCAGCTCGCAGATAAGGCAAGAAACGCGTTTGCATATCCTGCAAGGAAACTCGCTGGCCATGCGCTCCCACATCGATGGCTGCGACGACGCGTCCCACGGGACTTATGAGCGGAACAGCTATGGAACGCAACCCAAGTTCCAGCTCCTGATCAATGATGGCGTAGCCCTCCCTGCGGACAGTCGTCAAGGCATGCCGGAGTTTCTCTACTGAAGTTATGGTCTTTTCCGTGAAGCGGGTGAATTCGACCTTTGGCAGGACCGCTTCCAGCTCTTCCGGAGATAGATGGGCCAATAAAACTCGCCCCATCGAAGTGCAAAACGCTGGAAGCCTGATTCCGACTCCCAGGTCAATGGCCATAATGCGTGCAACGTTGGCGCGCGCGACGTAAACAATGTCGACTCCATCCAGTAACGCGATCGAGCACGCTTCATTCAGAATCTGGCTGAGGTGCTCCAGGATGGGTTGTGCCGCAGTGGACAGGGGCATGGAAGAGAGGTACGAATGTCCGAGCGTCAATACACGGGGACGTAGATGGAAATTCCGCCCGTCGTCGGTTGCAGCAAAGCCCAACTCGGAGAGCGTGTGCAGGCAACGCCGCACACAAGCCCGAGACAGGCCGGTTTTCTTGCTGAGTTGAGAAATCGAGAGCTGAAGTTTACTCTCGGAGAACGCCTGAATCACCAATAAGCCGCGCGCCAGAGAAGTCATGAAATTCGGATCGCCACCGAACTGATCAAGATACACAGCAGGCGATGACATTCCGTCAGGCTGCGGTTGAGTCATTGAAAAAGACGGTTCGGTAAGGGAGAAGGCGTTTGACAATTTTCTGATGGGAGCGCGGGAAGTGGTGTTCATGGTGCGCCTTTCCGCCTGAGTCTCGCTAGGAGGCAAAGCATAACGCAATCGTGCGATATACGCACGTAGTTTCATTTATCAGCCTTGACCTTGCGCTGCCGCCAAACTACATTACTTTTCGCCCGTCCGGCGCGCTCCCGCACTGGCGGTCGGCGAAACCGATTTTTCTGTGAATCCAGGTGTTTGGCGAGACCGGCTTTGCAGGGAGTTCTTATATGGCGAACTTGGCGGGATACCGGCGGCCCTATCCAGGCACGCAGCCCAATCATCTTCACCCTCCATATGTTTCCTCGATGAAGCGGTCGCCGTCGAGGCCTCTGGTCTATCTTCCGCACACATTGTCGGAAATCACTGGGCCGGTATTCGACGCTTCCAAAATCGATGTGAAGGCGTGCGACCTCACACGCCAGCATAAAGGAGAGCCGCTCGGTGAGCGCATCAACGTATCCGGCCGCGTGCTGGACGAGAACGGGCACGTGGTACCGCACACGCTGATCGAGATTTGGCAGGCCAATGCCGCCGGCAGATACCTTCACAAAGTGGACCAGCACAATGCGCCGCTGGACCCAAACTTCACCGGGTGCGGACGTACGCTGACCGACGACCAAGGGCGCTATCGGTTCATGACCATCAGGCCGGGAGAATATCCGTGGCGCAATCACTACAATGCATGGCGGCCAGCGCACATTCACTTTTCGGTGTTTGGCCCGGCATTCGCCACGCGCCTGGTAACACAAATGTATTTTCCTGGCGATCCGCTTTTGGCTTACGACCCGATTTTCAATAGCACGGCAGATGAAAAGGCGCGCAATCGCCTGATTTCCGTCTTTGATTGGGAAACCACCGAACCCGATGAATGGTTGGGGTACAAGTTTGACATTGTGCTGAGCGGGCGCCTGTCTACGCCCTGGGAAAAATAAGATGAGCTTGCAAGCAACAACTTCACAAACAGTTGGTCCGTATTTCCGCATCGGTATGAACTGGCTCTATAAGGACGATCCGGCCGGTCCGGGAGTTCCTGGAGAGCGCATCGTCATCGCGGGACGTGTTCTTGACGCCGATGGCCAGGGTGTTTCCGATGCGGTCCTGGAGCTCTGGCAAGCAGATGCGCAAGGTAAATACGCTCATCCAGAGGACAAGCAGGAAAAAAGCGCGCAACCAGGCTTTCAGGGATTTGGACGTGTTCCGACAACGGAGGACGGAAGTTTCCGGTTCACAACGATCAAACCTGGGGCGGTACCTGGCCCCGATGGCCAATTACAGGCACCTCACATCGTCGTCTCCGTGTTCATGCGCGGGTTGCTTCGACGTTTGGTCACGCGCATCTATTTTCCCGGCGAGCCCATGAATACCGCTGATTTTGCGCTGAAGCTAGTGGAGCCCGGGCGGCGCGACACACTAATTGCCAAGAAACCTGAGCGGCATGCGGGAAACCTGGAATGGAATGTTGTTCTCCAGGGTCCTGATGAGACAGTCTTCTTTGATTGCTGAGTGACTCTTGCGCCTGTCCTGGCTCAGCTCCAGACGCGCCGTGCTGTATCTACAACAAGCTTCAGCTTGGCCCACTGCTGATCTTCGGTGAGTAGATTGCCCTCGGCCGTCGAGGCAAACCCACATTGCGGACTGAGGGCCAGGCTTTCCAGCGGCACATAACGTGAAGCCTCATCAATCCTCTTCATGAGTTCTTTCGGATCTTCCATTCGTGGCACTTTGGAACTCACCAGCCCCAGGACGACGGTCTTCCCTTTTGGGACGAAGCGCAATGGCGCAAACGTTCCAGAGCGCTCGTCGTCGTACTCCAGCAGAAAGCGGTCGACTTCCAGCGTGCCGAACAGCTTCTCCGCAATGGCGTCATAGCCGCCTTCCGCGTACCAGTGACTGCGATTGTTGCCCCGGCACAAATGGATGCCGAGTGTGACTCCCTCGTGCCGCGCGGCCTGCAGGCACGCATTGTCCGCACGGACGGCTTCGTCCAAAGCAGCATCAGGATCGACACGTAGCTCGCTCTTGATCCACTCACGCCACTTGGGGTCCATGTAGTAGCTGTAACGCGGCGCGTCAATCTGGATGTACTTCACTCCATCGTCCGCCAGATTCCTCAAATCACTCTTCATGATTTCGACGATGTCCCACAAAAGCGCGGAATGGTCTTTGTAAGCCCTCTCGGTGATGCCACGCTTGAACGAAATAGCGGGAAATTGCGTGGCACTCGGCAGGGTCATCTTAATCGGAAGAGGGCTGTGAGATTTCAGGTACGGCAATTCGTGGCCAGTGAGCGGGCGGACTTGGCGCAGTTTGGAGGTCACGATTCCCGTCACGCTGATGTTGACGGCCGAAGCAGATTGGCCCGACCGCCAATTGCGGCCCACCGCATCCGCCAGATCGAAGCCTTCGACGGCATCGGTAAAGTCGCTCATGAAATTTCGCCGGCGAAATTCCCCGTCCGTGGCGCACTCGAATCCCAATTCTTTTTGCCTGGCCAAGACGCGGAGGATGTGCCGGTCTTCGAGCTTCCGCAATTCCTCTGGGTGCGCCGATTCGCGGGCCTGCAGGAGTTCCACGGGCCGCAGGAAGCTTCCAATGTGATCGGCTTTATGAAGGGCCCGCACGAAGTTATTGCCCCCTGGGATCCAGCCAGATCCCTACAGCGGATTCGTGACGCAACGATCGCAAATCCAGTGAGTTCGGGTGTTCAGGTAAATCGTGTTTGAGCACCTAAGTTCGCTAGGTCACCCGCTCCTTGTCGGCTATTCCCGTCGTCAAAACGAGAACTTCACTGCGAACTGCAGTTGCCGAGGATTCAGCATCGTTCGCGGCTTCCCAAAAGACGGATTGGGGGAAGTCGGAATAAACAGATTCAGTGCGGGACAAGCAGGCGCAAAATTGCAAGTTGGCAGATTGTTGGTAATCGGGGTTGGAGCTACTGTGCCGCCCGGGACAGGAATAGGGCCCATTGGACAGGCCGATGTCCCGTTTTGTATGGCAAGGGTGGCCGCATCCTTGTAGTTCCGCGGAATGGCTCCGCCGCAAAAAACGGGCGAGTCATACGTGGGCGTGATCTCATCCACGTTCGGACGGTTAAAGAGATTAAAAGCATCAAACATCAAATCGATCTTCCTTGTCTCCTTCAGATAGACGGTGCGCGAAACGCGGAGGTCCCAAGTGCGCATGGCATCGCCATAGTAGGTGTTTCTCGGAATCACAGTCTGGCAACGAGCGACTGTGAGACATGCGTTCGAGCCCGTGTCGCCCGAGAAAAACGGCGCGCCTCCCACACGATCGGTTGCCCCGCCCGCGAGGTCGTTCAGGGAGTCGCCGCCCGCGAAGATGGTGAACGGACGACCGGTCTGGAGCGTAATGATGCTGCTGAAGGTGAAGTTCCGGTACCAGCCGCTGGTAGGAGTATTGATCGTGAAATTGGTGACGAAACGGTGACGCAGGTCCTGGTTGGAATTGCTGCGCTCCATGGTGTAATCGAACTGGTTGACCGGAAGATTTACAAAGGTAGTGAAGTTTCCATTGTCGATGGTATGGGAATAGGTGTAGCTGGCAGTCATCGTAAAGTACTTGGCGATGCGCTCCATCCCGGTGATGGTCAAGCCGTGATAGACGGCGTTGGCCACGTTGTTGTTGTAGTCAAGAAGTCCGGCGTTAATCGTCTGGAAACCGGAGTTCGTAGCGCCGGCAAACCACGGTCCTAGACCTTGCAGCGGTCCCGAGCCCAACACGGGCGCGCCCGTGCATGGGGAAGTGTGACCGCTGGCGTCCAAAAGTCCGGGGACCCATTCCCCAGGTCCTCCAGGGAAAATCGTAATGGGGTCGGTTGCGGGAGCTGACTTGGTTGTTCCTACCGGGCAGGGGACATTCAAGTTGTTTCCGCGAACTAACTTGTGCGCGCCAACGAAGAGATAACTGATGCTCGCGGAGAAACCCTTCCCAAACTGCCGGTCTATTTCCAAGCTTCCTTGCTCCGCGTAGGGAATACGGGCATTGTGGTCCATGCCGCCAGAGCCTACGCCGCACGCGACATAGGGGAAGGGCAAGTCCTGTGTAGTTCTCGGGAGCAAACAAGTTCCGGCCATGGTGACATTGCCGCCCGGCCCAGTAAGCGCGTCATAACCACCGGTGTTGATCACGCTGGCGGCGATTCCTGCGGCATTTTGTGAGGCCGGGAACGCAAACAGTTGGTATCCCTGCGTAGCCTGTCCCAGATTAGACTGGATGTAGGGAAGATTCTGAGCCGAAACTCCAGCGGCAGCACAGTCCGCCGCCACGGTCGATGGCGCATGGTTGCCGCACAAGTAGCCCGCCACCACTTTCTGTGTGTTGGGAACGAAGAAGAAAGTCAGGTTGTAGCGGTCATCGAAGATTCCGAAACCACCGCGAATGACCGTTTTGCTGTCTGGAGAGTATGCCAAGCCGACACGCGGCTGCCATCCTCGGAAATCGCGATTGACGTAAGCCGCAAGCCCGGATTCATACTCCCAGCGCAGTCCATAGTTGAGGGTGAGTTTATGGGTCACACGCCACTGATCCTGAAAGAATCCACCCCAGTAGCCGTGGTCAATCTCCTTCGTGTAATGCGAAAAAAGCGATGGAGGAAAGGCATTCGCCCAGCTTTGTGTGTCGAGGGTGTTCCCGCTCGCGCTAGAGAGGAGTGGTGCGCAACCGAGAGAGCAGGGGTCCGTAGCAGTTGGCAGCGGCACGCCAGCGTACACAACCACAACACCATTATCACCCGCGACCGGGCATCCGGTGGTGCCGGGATTGCCAGCTTGCGCGACGTCCGGCGGCAGCGGCGCCCCGCCTCCGTAGGTGTTATTGTAAAACACAGCGAAATTGGCCAGGCAATCGATCGGCGTAATCCCCGCTGCAGGAATCAGAGGACGCACAGGGGTAAAGCCCGGGAAGGTGTCCGAGTCCCAGAGATAGTTGCCGTCAAAACCGAATTTCCAGACGTGGTTGCCTTTCACCCAGGAGATCGAGTCGGAAAATTGTATGCGGCTTTCGTATTTCTGGTCGTCCGTGCCAAAGTTGTGACCAAGCTCCAGGTCGTTCAGCAAACTGAAATCGGGCTGGCCGGTCATGCCGGGGAAGTTGTAGTGACGCCTGGCCCACTGGATCAGCGCCGAGTTAACCAAGTTCGGCTTCAAGCTGGAAACCAGAGTGCCGAACAGGGACTGGTCACGGATATAAAGATCGCGGCCGCCGCTGGGTGTGCCGATGCCGCCGCCATCGAGCGTTTGCCCGACCAGAGTGCCCGTGGATCGCGTATCTTCGATGTTGTAGCGGATTCCCAGCCGGTTATTCGTGTTGATCTCGTGATCCACCCGTATGAAACCCCAGTCATCGTCTGTCGTCTTCAGAAAACCGTCCAAATAACCTTCGTAAGCCGCATGCGTGCTGCCGCAGCTGGCGAGGCCAGTGCTGCATCCTTCCGGTGCCAGGCCCAGCACGGCTTTCGTGTGGTTAATTAGGTCTATGTTGTTGACGAGGTCTGGCGGATAGACCGGAGACTCCGCATGCCGTTTGCCTTCATAATTCGTGAAAAAGAAGGTTTTGTCTTTCTTGATAGGGCCGCCGAGGGTGCCGCCAAACTGGTTTTGCCGCCATTCGTGCGGCAGGGGCACGGGCTGCAACATGTATCGGGCATTCAAGGCGTTATTTTGAAAATATTCGTAGGCGGATCCGTGGAGATCGTTGGTGCCGGACTTCGTAATGATATTTACAATCCCGCCAGCCGCGCGGCCATATTCCGCACCGAAGGTATTGTTGACCACTCGAAATTCCTGGACCGAATCCTGAGGCGGCGTAGAGCGCTGCACGCCGGAGATCATGCTGGTGAAATCGGCGCCATCTACGGCGACCGTGTTGCTGAACGAGCGCTGACCGCCAAACGAGATCTGCGAGGTTTCAAAGTCGGTGAAGGTGGTTCCCAGGCTAGTGCGGCTCGTCGCTACGCCCGGAGTAAGCAGCGCAAAATCCGTGAACAAGCGTCCGCTGATCGGCAACGAATCGATCTGCTGGGTTTGGATCACTTGGCTGATTTCGGTCTTGGTGGGCTCGATGACAGGAGTCTCGGTCGTGACCACGACCTTTTCTGTGCCGCCGGACACCCGTAGCAGGACGTCCAATGTGGCCGTTTGACCGACCGTTAAAACGATTCCCGTCTGCACAGACTTGGAGAAGCCTGGCGCTTCCGTTGTGAGTTCATAGCGCCCGGGAGGCACGCTGGCGAACACGTAGAGTCCATCGTCGTTCGAAACGGTGCTGTAGCTATGATTTGTGTCCGCTTCTCTTAACGTGATTTTTGCCTTGGGGACCAAGCCGCCGCTGGCGTCGCGCACCGTTCCATTCAGCTGGGCCGCGGTCGCGCTGATTTGTCCAGAAGACACCCTGGCCCAGGGGCCCAAGAGGAAAACTCCAAGAATCGCAAACAAGCAAAGGCGTCGAGCCATGACTCACCCCTTTAGTCACGAAGGATTCGTGCCGCCGATGATCAGAAACTGGACTGAAAATACACCCCGATAAGTGCAGGTGTGTACCGTTTCCTACTGAGGATGTCAAGGCAATTTTGCATACATTTGTGTACATTGTTCGATAATGGGCGCGCTCAGGGGCAGTTCGGGTAACGCAGGACTTCCCGCAGGTCTCGCAGGACGTGGTGAGGTCTCCGACCGAGGGGCTGTACTGCCCATTCCTGCGCTTGTGTCATTCCCGTGGTAACTCCAAATCCGGTAGCCCCGCCGCGGCGCGCCATGATCATTTCGACCAACGGGTCATCTCCCACCACGCCGACTTTTCTCATCGGCATGCCCAGTTTTTGTGCAGCCAGCCGAAGGGCATTCAGCGACGGCTTGCCGGTGAGAATCATCGGTGCGTGGGTCATCTTTCGGACGGCCGCGGTGATGGCATACGAATAGCCCATCGTTTTGCCCGCGGCGGTGGCGAAGAAGGGCACGTCGGAGGCAACGTAAAGTCTCGCGCCATTCCAGATCGCCTTGGCGGCGGCTTCAATGTCTTTCATGCCGCAGTCCGGATGCCAACCAATGTAAACAGCATGCACTTCTTCTGCTCCCGGTTGAGCGGGGAAAACGACTTCGATTCCCGCTTCCGCCAGCGGAATGCCAACGCCTCGCGTCCCTAACACCAGCGCGCGCTTTATCCCGTGGCGGGGCATCAGGTCGGCGGCAACACTAGAGGGAGTGAGCAAGTGCTCGTCGGGAATCGGCAGGCCCAAGGCGCGGAGTTTCGGCGCCTGCTCGGCGGATGGATAAGCAGTGCCGTTGGTGAAGGCCACAAAGGGAACGCCGCGGGCTTTTAATTCGCTGAGCACCTCGACCGCGTTCGGCAGCAATTTGTAACCGCTCAGGGAGCGGTCGCTCAAGATGAGCGTGCCGTCGAGATCGAACAAAAATCCCGCGACGCATCCAGTGGATTTTTTCTTGCGTTTGCCGCGTCGAGAAGCCGCCATGCTCAGGCCTCCGGCCGGCCTTGGAGTTCAAGTCGGAAACCAGGTTTCTCGACGGAAAGGTAAGTTATGTCGCGACGCGTGGCGAGTTCCCGGAGCAGCCTTTTCACTGGGGCTATCTCCGGGTCATAGTGGTGCGCGGCAGGTCCTGTGGCCTTCATGGCGTCCACTTGCCCGGCGGGCATGGTAGCACGCAACAGAAACTCCTCGTCCGAAAGTTCCGGCCCGATTTTTTTGCGCAGCTCGGCAACCGGGGGCATGGCCGGTTCGCCCCGCAGTTCGCGGGTTCGCGGCAAAGACTCAATTCGGTCCAGCACCTCTGGAGCAATCGGCACATTAGGCCGACCAAATCTGCCAAGCGCATACCGAATTACCTCGTCGGGGATCACTTCATAGCGCTCCTTGCTGGTGACGTTCATGACCGCCTGCGTGATCAGCATCTGCGCAAACGGCGTCATCACGATCGGCCAGCCGAGTTCCTTGCGCACGTTTCCCAATTCTTCAATGACTGCATGCTCGAGATGCGGAAGGCGGTGCTCCGCAAGGTGGCGCCGCATGGTGCCTATGGTGCCTCCGGGCAGTTGGTGGTGGACATAGTTCGCATCGAATGGCTGCGGCTTGCCGACGGGGAGTCCCTCCGCTTCGGCGAGACGCGTGAAGTAGCGGCCAACTTCGGCGAGCGCCCGATCGTCAAGGTCCACCTGGTGGCCGAGCCCGCGGAGGTTGGTCACCACCCGTTCCGACGGCGGATTCGAGTTACCGTCACTGGCAGCACCGGAGGCGCACTGCACGGCGCTGACGCCCCATTCAGGCGCGTGCATGTAAACCAATTCACCGAGTCCGATCGTGCAGTGGGAGTGCAGTTCGAGTGGTTTGCTCCCTAGCACGGCTTTCACGGCGGGGATCAACGTGCGCGCTCGCAAGGGAGTCAGCAACCCACCCGGGTCCTTGATGTAGATGGCGTCCACATCCGGGCTTTCGGCAAGCTTCCGCGCGCAGGCAGCGTAGTGCGCGTCGTCATGAATGGGGCTCAGTGTGAACACCAGCGCGCCGACCACGTATTCGCCTCCGGCCGCTTTCACCATGCGGGCGCAGGCGATGTTGGAATCGGCGTCATTCATCGGGTCGGCGAGCGCGAAGCGGCGCATGCCATTTTTCACCAATGTGGCGAATGCCAGGCCCATGAATTCCGGATTTGCCGTTTCCCAGGAGATAAAACGAAAGCCAGTGGATAGAAATTGCAGCGGCGTATTGGGCATCGCTTGCACCATCAGGCGAATGCGCTCCCAGGGATCTTCCTTTTTGTATCGGACGGCAACGCCCATGTGCGTGGAGGTGGTGAAATCTATGGCCTTGAAGCCCACACGGTCGAGCACCGGCGCAATGGTCAGCGTTTTGGCGGTGTCCACGCCGAGCGCGGCCCACAAGCTCTGGTTGCCATCGCGCAGCGAAGTCTCCACGATTTGCACACAAGCCATCGCTCAAGCCTCCAGCGGCAGACGCCGCTCCAGGAAACGCGCGAGAAAAGATGTGTCCACGCCTCCGTTTGCAAACTCGGAGTCAGCTAAGACTTCTGCATGGAACGGCAAATTTGTCGCGACGCCTTCAACTTGCGTTTTGGCGATGGCCTGGCGCATGTGCTTCAGTGCGGCGGCGCGGTCAGCGCCATGAACGATTATCTTGGCCAGGAGCGAATCGTAAAAAGGCGGCACCCGCGCGCCGGAAACGATGTGCGTATCCACGCGAATGCCTTCGCCCGATGGCCAGACAGCAGCGTGCACCGTGCCAGGTGATGGGTGAAAATCACGCGCGGGATCTTCGGCATTGATCCGGCTTTCGATGGCGCAGCCATCGAATTGAAGATCTTCCTGTTTCAGTCTCAAGCCGCTGCCGCCGGCGATGGCGATCTGTTCCGCCACGAGGTCCACGCCGGTGACGGTTTCCGTGACCGGGTGTTCCACCTGGATTCGCGCGTTCATCTCCAAAAAGTAAAAGGCATCGCGTTCTATATCGACCAAGAATTCCACCGTGCCCGCGCTGCGATAATGCAGGCGTTTTGCAAACTGCACCCCTGCCTGGCGAATGCTGGCGCGAAAATCCTCGGAAAGGTTTGGCGCCGGCGTTTCTTCAATCAGCTTCTGATAGCGGCGCTGCACGGAACAGTCTCTCTCGCCGAGATGAATCACACCGCCTTGGCCGTCGCCCAGGACTTGCACTTCCACATGGCGGGCATGCGTGACATACCGTTCCAGATAAACGCGCGCGTCCCCAAAGGCCGCGCCGGCTTCCGCGGACGCAAGTTGCATGGCTTCGGGCAGGTCTTCCAGCCGGTCCACGCGTTTCATTCCGCGCCCGCCACCGCCGCCGACCGCTTTGATCAAAAGAGGCGGACCGATTTCGCGGCCAAGGAGCATGGCTTCGCCCAGCGTTTCCACTGCGCCGCCCGGCGCGATCGGGACTCCCGCAGCTTCGGCCTCGGCGCGGGCACGCAACTTGTCGCCCACGGCATCGATTTGCGCTGACGTCGGTCCAATAAAGATCAGCCCTTCTTCTTCACAGAGCCTGGCGAGCGCCGTTCGCTCGGAAAGGAACCCATAGCCGGGATGAATAGCGTCCGCTTTCGCGCTCAACGCAGCCTGCACGATCGTGTCTACCTTCAGATAGCTTTCCGAAGGATGCGCGGGCCCGATGCAAAGCGTGCGGTCCGCGAAGCGAGCGGGTAGCGAATCCAGATCCGCCTCGGAAGCGGCAAGAATGGTTTCGATTCCCAGCGCGCGGCAGGTTCGCATCACACGGACCGCAATCTCGCCACGATTTGCAATCAGGATGCGGCGAATGGACACGGCTATGCCTCGGGGCGGACGCGCAGCAGAATCTCACCGTATTCCACCAGCGCGCCGTTTTCCGCCAGAATTTCGGCTACTTCGCCCTTTACTCCCGCGCGCACGGAATTCATGAGCTTCATCACTTCGATGATGCCGATTACGCTGTCTATCTCAACTTTGGATCCCGGCTGCACGAACGGCGGCTCTCCAGGCTTTGGGGCGCGGTAAAAAACTCCGAGCAGCGGCGAGGGGACCTCGGCGAGGCCCGGCTCGGACGGCGGTTTGGCTTTTGGTCTGGAGAGTGGCGAAGCAGTTGCAGCGGGCGCAGGCACTGCGGCGGGGTGTCGAACTGTTTGTACCTGCGACGCCGAGCCACGCTGCAGGTTCAGCTTCATTCCGTTGATTTCGAGCGACAAACTATCGAAGCTGGATTCTTCAAGCAGCCGCAGGATCTCAGCCACGTCCTTGGCCGTAAGAGTCATCGGCGGCCACCAAAAATGTTCATCACGTGGTGCAGCGGATTCGCTTTGGGCTTGGCGACGGGCGCATGGTCCTTGGCGCACCAAACCGTTTCCGGGCGGCTCTGCAGCAGGAAGATCTTGCCGGAGCGATCGATGGCCCATTCGATGTCCTGCGGCCGGCCGTAATGGCGTTCGACTTTGCGCGCGATGTCTCGCAGCGCGGCCAATTCGTCATCGCTGACGCAAGGGGCGTGGCGAAGATCTGCCGGGTTTTCCAGCTCGATGGTCCCGCCGACAGGGGACGGGGCGTGCCGCACGTGCTTGTCGCGAATTTCGCGCACGGAAATTTCCCCGGTGATTTTGGCGATGACGAAGTGATCCGGCGTGACCTCACCGCTCACCACCGCCGAACCGAGCCCCCAGGCCCCTTCAATAGTGATCACCGAGCGGTCCCCCGTCAGCGGGCTGCGAGTGAACATTACCCCGGAGGAGCGCGCATCTACCATGCGCTGTACCACCACGGCCATAGAAACTCCGCCTTCCGGTATGCCATGCTTGCGGCGGTACGCGATGGACGGGATGGAATAGAGGCTGGCCCAGCAGGAACGCACGGAACGTAAGGCATTCTCTGCGCCGGCTACCCACAAGTAGGTATCCTGCAGTCCGGCGAAACTGGCGTCCTCGGCGTCTTCCGTGGTGGCGGAGGAACGTATCGCCAGCGGCGCGTCTTGGGCATCGCCGCAAAGCTCGTGATGCCTGGCCACGAGTTCCGCTTGCAATTCAGTCGGCAACGGGGCGTCCTCAAACTGCGCCCGCAACTGGCCGGAAAGGGATTTGATCCGCTCCAGTTCGTGTTCTTGTAGTGCCTCCACCTTTGGCCTGATGGATTCCTGCTTTTCCAATGCACTCAGGAAACGGTCGAAGGCCGTGGTGCGCACCACAAATCCTGGCGGCACTTCGATGCCCGCTCGCGTCAGTTCGCCCAGCGAGCCGCCTTTGCCGCCGACCGACGGCCGATCCCGAAGGGAAATATCGGTGAACCAACTGACGTTTTCGGACGAGCGCATGGTCGACCTGGACTAGAGATAGAGCTGCTTATTGATCGGAAGGCCGTGTTCGCGGCAGTAGGTTTCATAGTGATTGATGTACCAGAACACGTCCAGCGTCTCGGTAAACTTGCCATTCTCATCGTAAAACTCGATAGGTCCCTGGAGCCAACCGAACAGCTTGACACCCTGAGGGTGATCGCTCACGAGAGTGTGTTTAAGTCCCGGCGTCTCGTAGATAAAGTCTCCCGGACCCGCGATCCAGTCATATTCGAGATAGCGCGCGCTGCCTTCCAGGCAAAACATAACCACAGTGCCGCGGTGCTTGTGTGTTCCGATGACGCCGGCGGACTTAAGCCACAAAATATTGCTGTAGATGTTGTGACGGGTATCAAAAGCGAGATGGCGTATGGCAGCATTTGGTCCGAAGGGCACCCACGGGCTTTCTTTTTCTGAACGACTGACAAACGCGCCCGGGATGCCGTGGCGTTGGATGACCTCCGCGTAAGCTTCCGGAATACCAATAATCTTGTAGGCGGTCGAAAAGACTGTGGCCGTCTTTGTTGAAGGCGATGCTTCCGTCTTGTTTAGGTCGAGCATGGACTTGTTCCTTCCTCTTGGTCAGAATCGGATCGCCCTCTGGTTCAGTGTACTGAAGCTCCATCGAGCCTAGCCAGTTTGCTGGTTGCGCGCAACCTTAATCTCGGAACATCTGCGCTTCCGCACGGCGCCGGTCAATCCAGAATTGTCACGATCCCCCTCCCACCGTCCACCCGGATGCGCTGGCCGTCCCGGATCCTTTGCGTGGCCGTGCCCGTTCCCACCACCGCAGGCAAGCCGTATTCACGCGCCACGATCGCGGCATGGCTCATGGAGCCACCAATATCGGAAACCGCCGCGGCAATCTTCTGGAAAATGGGCGCCCAGGTGGGATTAGTGACAGGACAAACGAGAATATCGCCCTTGTGCAAGCGATCGATCTCCTCCACGGTCCTCACGATGCGGGCAACTCCTTCGGCGACTCCGCTGGAAGCCGCGAATCCCTTAATCTCATTACTGTCCGGTTCTTCGCCGGCTTTCAACCATGCGTCCAGGCTTTCGCGCGTGATGCCCCAGAGCATGACGATGGCGGGATCGTCGATGATGTTGGGAACGGGTCCCAGCGCCGGAGCGGCTTCGTGCTTCGCCCACTCGGCAAGAGCGGCTCTGCGCTCCTTGATGACGGCAGGCCACCGCGAAGGCCCTCGAGGGGGTGAACCGTTTGACCAGGATGTCATCAGATCAATGATCGCGGCCTCCAGTTCATAGTGCGTGAGCTGAAACACATCCTCGGTATCCGGAAAAAAACCGTGCGATGCCAGCAGCGCGCCAAATTCGCGAATCTTGTTAAAGAACAGATTGGTGTACCAGTGTTCGCAGTAAAATTTGTGTCCCTCGACGTAAGGGAACACGCGGTGCGCCAGCTCGATCATCTGATCGTAGGCGCCGCGCTCATCGTCCGTTTCCAGAAGCTCGCGATAGTCTGCGATGAGCTTTTTACGTTCCGCCATTAGTTTGTCGACAGGCCGTTCGAGGCGCTTGCCCGACTTCACGTTGGCGATGTAGCCGGGAAGGGCAGTGAAAGGCATTGAGAGGTCATCGTTCCATGAGCGGTGATAGTGATAAAAACCATCGCCGACGTTGATGTTGAACCACGGGTCGCGCGAGACCGACAGTTCTTCAAGCCATGTTCTGCCACGCTCCCCGAGTTGCTGCAATGACTTGATAATTTCATCCGGGGTGGCGCCTTCAACGAGCACCCCATCCACTCCAAGGTCAATGGCGCGATGCGCGAGCCGCCGGAGTTCGTCATCCGGGCGAAAAATCTCGGCCTGGATGCCCGCCACCATGCGTGCCACTGTCTGGTCACTGATTTCGGGAAACGCTTTTTTGCAGAAATCAAAGAACGTTAGATACGCCCCGTAACCAAGCAGCAGAAACTCGAAATGGTAGTGCCACATCCGGAAGTAACCCTCGAGCGTTTTCTGGTAAATGTCGAGGAGGTAATGATTCGAGGCGATGCCCCGGCCGGCGTGCACATGCTTCAGTGGTTCGAATTCAGGAAGTTCTGGCTTCGCCAGCGCTTCTGTTTCGCGGATGAGCGCCATCATCTTGTCTTTCCACTGTACGTGCAGTCGTTCCCAGTTCCCGTAGTAATAGAAGGCGCGGCGCTGGAATTCTTCCGTGCGGTGGGCAATTTCCGCGGGATCGGTCACCGCGTTCCCGCCAATGTAGATGCGCCCGTTAATGATGCGGTAGTCGATGCCAAGGGTGGTCGGCAGGGAATGCACGCGCGTGTTGGCCGCGCCCAGCGCACAATAGGCGGCTTCGGCGGTGATGGTGTCGAAGCAGCACATCGGCTCCGGAAAGTGCATGGAGTTGTAAAACCAGAAGCGCTCGTCGTCTTCCTTACTGAACTGCATGTAGTAGGGGTAGGCAGCCTGCGCTCGCTCGGTTCCGGGGACAACCTGGAGCGAACTCGGGAGCGGAAAGCCCTGGGATTTGACTGTGGCACTCATTTTCGCATCCGTCTGGTACAACATCGCAAATCACATGCTGCTGGGCCGCGATATTACCACATGCTTTTCTCAGCCCCTGGACCTAGCTGTGGGCCGTCTCCACTGCAATACGCAAAACCCGTTCGTCGGTCTCCCCAAAAAGCGCTTCCAGCAGCTCTGGGCGATTTCGCTGCAGCGCCCGGCTATTCACCGTTCCCTTCTCTGTCAACTCTCCCGCCGCACCCGATGGTGGAATATCGACAAGCAAGGCCGCAACGATGCGGTTCGAACTCCCCGTCCCGGCCGCAGCAATCTCAGTCAGCCGCTCCTGAAGAATTGCCCTTAGAGTTCTGTCCGAGGCTAGCCGTGCCGGCGGAGGAACCGGGACCTGTCCCAGGGCGGCTGCACACGCCTCCCAATCCGGAAAAATCAGCATGCGCACATCCTGCCGGTCGGCGCCTACAATCACAACGTCGTTGGCCAGCGGCCGCAAAACTTCCAGCGCGTTGAGCTGCAGCTTGCCGGCACTCACTCGTGTTCCGGAAGTCAGCTTGAAATCCTCGCTGATCCGTCCATCGAAGCGCAGCCCCGCTCTTGGCCGCTGGGGATCGATGAAACTCACGAGATCGCCCGAAAGAAAAAACCCCTGATCATCGAATGCGGCTGCCGTGGCCACCGCATCTCGCCAATAACCGGGAGTCACATTAGGTCCTCGATAGCGCACCTCAAAGCTGGTATCGTGCGGAACCAATTTCAGCTCCACACCGGCAACGGGCACGCCGACCACGCCGGGGCCGTTATCATCCCTGGTCCCGAACATGGCGATAGGGCTCGTTTCCGTCATGCCCAGGCCCGTGACTGTCAAAATCCTTTGTCCGACAGTTTTGACGGCCAGGCTTTCCAATGCGAACCACGTCGTCGGCTGCATCGAGGCGGCTGCATACCAGAGAAATTTGACGCGCTGGAAAAATCTTTCACGCAGAGCGCGGTCAACCTCGAGATGCGGAATTAAGAGCTCATAGCCCCTGGGCACATTGAAATAGATTGTCGGGGAGATCCGCCTCAACACCTCCAGACTTGCGTCAAACAAACCGGGAGTCGGCTTTCCGGGATCTATATAAAGCGTGCCGCCATTGTGAAGAATGAGATTGAAATTGCTGTTGCCGCCAGCGGTATGATTCCAGGGAGCCCAATCCACCATCAAAGGCGGTTCATCCTCAAGCACCGGCGCGACCTGCCGTTTCATCTGTGCATTGGCACACAGCATGCCATGGGTGTTGATCACCGCCTTTGGCATCCCGGTCGAACCGGAAGTGAAAAGGTACTTGGCGACGGTATTCCTGCCGACTCGTGCCGCCGCTGCCAGGACGGCTTCCCGGCGATTTCCGTCACCCCGCGGCGTAGCGAGATCAACCATCTTCGGTGCAGCGGACGCATTACGCAGGGCGACGATGGGAATGTTCACCTGCAGGGCTTGCTCAATCGCGCGCCGATAGAGTTCTCCATCCTCAACAACAATCATTCCAGGGGTCAAAAGCCGAAAACTGTGGGCAAGCTTCAAGTAGTCGGTGCTTTGCAGAGCATAGGCCGGCGCGATCGGCGCCAGGGGAATGCCCACGTAGAGTGCCGCCAGCATGATCAGTGCATGATTGATGCCGTTCGCGGCCAGAATGGCTAGCGGCCGGTCTGGACTAAGTTCAAACCGCAGCAAGCCTTCGGCAAAATTGAGAGCGGCTTCACGTGCTTCGCCATAACGGATGGTCCGTTCGCCCTCTGTCGTTTGTTCGACAAGGAACACACGGTCTGGCGCTTCCTGTGCCCAGCGATCCAGCCAGTCTCCGATCCTGTGATCGTAGGGCGCCAGCGGCTCAAGCGACCGCATCAAGGAGGCGTCGTCTCCCTGGCGCACCAGTTCGACGTCCGGCGAAAAAAAGCGCACGGGTCGCAGCGGCGCGCTCAGGACAGCCGTTCGATCGTTAAGTGTACTCAACGTGGGGAGCTTAATAGATGTGCATCGGAGTCGCAAGGCCTGTGCTAAGCTTCTCCTCGAAACTCAGGGAGAGACTCTTTCCGATCAGGTGTTCGCCAGAGCGAATCATGAATCGTTCCCTCAAACTCGTATCGAATAACTCGTCGAAACTGGACGACGGATTGCCCGCCGACGATGACTTGTCCATTGACGTTTACGACCAACCGGGGCACCTGATCCGCCGTGCCCACCAGATCGCTGTGTCCATGTTTTACACCACGGTCGGTTATGACGTGACGCCCATCCAGTACGCGGTCCTCCGCATTCTGCAGGATCACCCCGGCATTGATCAGGTCACGCTGGCTCGCTATTGCGCTCTCGACACTTCTACTGCCGCAGACCTGGCCGTGAGGCTGGAAGAGCGCGGGTGGGTGAAGCGGATGATGCCGATGAAAAGCAAGCGGTTTCGCGTGCTCCATCTCACGCCCGCAGGCGTGGTTCTGTTGAAAAAGCTGGTTCCTTCCGTTTACATGATGAATCGTCGCCTGGTGCAGCCGCTGAACAAGGACGAGCAGAGGACTTTTCTTCGCCTTCTCAAGAAATTCGTGCATTTAAACAACGAGAAAAGCCGGGCGCCCCTAGACCGCAGGCGCACGGATGCGCAGCCTACCCCTTCGACGCGGTCCGAGACGCGCCGGAGTCGCCGCAGGAAGTAAGCCTGATCGGCAGTCGCTGGTCACAGGCGTGGATGATGGATATGTTGCCGATTCTGGCCCGTGTGAAACTTTCCGCTGTATCTGCATTAAGCGCACGGAAAAAACTATCGAAATTCCCGCCGGGAATCTGGTATGTTCCGTGTACTGAACGAGCGCGTCTGGTAAGAACGTTGGGAACACTCCAGACGATTGGGCTTTTGCACTGGGGTTGCATTGCTCACCAAAACCCCCCGGGCGCTCCAGGGGGACTCGCAATTTTGCCGAGGGAGAAGGGACATGAAAGAGAAGAGCCTGGAAGATTTGCTGCAAGCCGCCGGCAATCCGGTGAACATGCTGCGCAATTCGCAGATCGGAGCCTATGTTTATCCGGTTGTTCCCACGGAGTACTCCAACTGGCGCGACGAGCAACGCGCCTGGCGTGAAACTGCGGTTCTATTCGACCAGACGCACCATATGGCCAACGTCTATGTGGAAGGTCCGGACGCCCTGAAAATGCTCTCCTATCTGGCCACCAACAGTTTCACGAATTTTCCTGTCAACCGCGCCAAACACTTCTCTCCCTGCAGCTACGATGGCTACGTGATCGGCGACGGCATTCTTTTCCATCTCGAGGAGAATCGCCTGGCTTTTGTCGGACGTGCTCCCGCCGGCAACTGGATTCAATTTCAAGGAGAGACCGGGGGGTTCCGGGTCAAAATCGAGAAGGATGATCGCTCCCCGTCCGATCCCAAAGGCAAAGCCGTGGTCCGGAGTTGCTACCGTTTTCAGATTCAGGGTCCAAATGCCCCGCAAATCCTCGAGAAGATAAACGGCGGGCCAGTCCCGGAAATCAAATTCTTCCACATGGGCGTGATCCACATCGCGGGCCGCAAAGTGCGTGCCCTGCGCCATGGAATGGCCGGCGCCCCGGGATTGGAAGTCTGGGGACCTTACGAGGAACGTGAAGAAATTCGCGCCGCAATCGTCGCCGCCGGAAAGGATTTTGGTCTTCGGCAGGTCGGCAACCGGGCCTACTCGACGAATGCTCTGGAATCAGGTTGGATCCCGTCACCACTGCCCGCCGTTTATACCGCCAAGAAAATGAAGGCTTATCGCCAGTGGCTGCCGGCGACCGGTTACGAAGGAAGCGGTTCGGTGGGAGGGAGCTTCGATTCGACCAACATCGAGGACTACTACATGACGCCGTACGCTTTGGGTTACGGGCCATTCATCAAGTTCGATCATGACTTTATCGGACGCGAAGCGCTCGAAAAAATGGCCGGAAAGCCACACCGGAAAAAAGTTACATATGCCTGGAACTCCGAGGACGTCGTCAAGGTGTTCGCGTCTCTGTTCGAACCGGGGGATATCTACAAATACATCGATTTGCCGCAATCTAACTACACGTCGGCGTCCTACGACAAAGTGACGATCGGCGGAAAAACCGTCGGCTTGTCGATGTTCACCGGCTACAGCTACAACGAACGCTCCATGCTGTCGCTGGGCGTGGTGGACGCCGATGTGGAAATCGGCACGGAAGTCAAACTCGTCTGGGGCGAACCCGGCGGCGGCTCGCAGAAACCCACGGTGGAGCGTCACAAGCAGCTGGAAATTCGCGCAGTGGTGAGCCCCGTGCCCTATTCGAAAGTCGTGCGGGAAACCTACGCGAAAGGCTGGCGCACGGCGCAGGTGTAACGAAAGAACGAATGCGCGTCAGCCAGTCCATAATCGGCTCTGGTTTGAAGCAAAACTACGTAACAGGCGAGAGTTGCAATCCCGCATCGCGCGCGAACCTCACTGACTGCCACACTACAGAGAGGTTCCACTCACACCCCGGGGAAATGGCCGTTGCCCTGTGCCAGAAGCGAAGATTCTCCGCTGTCCGTGGTGAATCGCACCGCCGAGCGAGTCATATTGATGCTCGTCTTGGCGACGCAAGCGTGCTCATACATCAAGGCGGCGACCCTGGTGCCTTCGCCGTTCTCTAGTGCCTGAACGATGGCATGGTGATGCAAGTGGGCGTAACGGAGCCAATCGTACATGCGGGGCAGGTCCACCTTGTCAAACGCGATGGCATGGGCGGCCGCAAATGGAATTCTGCTGTTGCGCTCAATTGCCTCCGCGACTACTTTGCTCCCCGCCCCATGGATGATTAACGAATGGAACTTCTGGTTCATGTCCCCGTAAGTCGCTTCGTCAGCCTGCACCAAGTGTCCCTTGGTAAAAATCGCGTCGCCATCGCGGAGACACTCTTGAAGTGAATGCAGAAGCCGGCGTGGCGGCCCTTGTTCAGCCAACATGCGCGCCGCCAGGCCTTCCAGCACCCCCCGGACGTCAATGGCATCCATGATCTCTTGCGGCGTGAACGCCCTGACAACAAAGCCGCGCGTGTCGAGTTGGGTGAGCACTCCCTCCTGTGCGAGAATCGGCAATGACTCGCGAACAGGAGTTCGGGACACTCCTAACTTGCTGGCAAGTTCCACTTCACGCACGCGCTGCCCGGGGCGCAACTCTCCCTGGAGGATCATTTCGCGAATTCTTACCACCACGCGTGAGTGCTTATCGGCCATGTTGTATGCAAATTAATCCGGGGTGCGTGCAAAGTCTGGAGAATGGTACCAACACAAACGAGCACGCGCAATCTTAGCCGCAGTTGAAGTTCAAGCAGGCTCCCCCAAAACCCAAAAGTCGGGTCCGCGCTCCGCTTCGAGTTTGCGGAGCAACTCGCGGTGAATCTCGCGTACACGCGCGGGCGTGATTGCCTCCGAGCGATCCACCTCTTCAATGCGCAGGCTCGTCTTATCCTCGTAGAGGTGTTCGCCCATCAGCCTGCCCCGCTCGTCATAGGGCCAGATGAAGGCTTGCCGGCTGCAGACATGATAGAGCCTGTCCGCGTGATCGACTTTATAGCCGATGAGCCTGAGGTCTGAGCCTACGGCGAGTTGATGGAAAGTGATCTCATCGCAGATGCCCCAATCCGCGACAGCGAGGCGGTCATCGGAGTGCCATAATACTGTCTCGCCGACGCTGTTGTAAAACCCTCGCACGCCTTCTTTCCCTTCAATAACGGCGGGGCTCGTTCCCCAAGTTACCCGGTACACGGGGTGATCCACCATCATGTCCGGTGCCAGGATCTTGTCGTGCTCTCCAGCGCCCTCCAGGTGCACATGCCGCCAGAAGTTAAGGAGGATCGCCCGATGCAGTGGCTTTGTCGTTCGTCCCAGAAGTTCTGCAGTAGGCTTCATGCAGTCATACACCGCCTGTTCGAACCGGTTCATAGTTGCCCCCGCGGGACTTGTTCTATATTTCAATACAAATTTTTCCGACGTGAACGCCCTGTTCTTCCCTCTGGAACGCCGCCGCTAATTCACGCAGCGGGTAAACCCGGTCAATTATGGGCTTGAGTTTGGTTGCCTCAATCGCTCGTACCATTTCCTTCTGTTGCTGCCGGCTCCCAACGACAAGGCCTTGCAGGTTCTGGTGCCGTCCCATAAGCATGGCAGTGGGAACTGTGCCAGCAACGCCGGTAAGCACGCCGATCAGTGCGATGTGGCCTCCGATGCGACACGCAGTGATCGATTGTTGCAAAGTTCCGGGGCCGCCGACTTCGATGACATGGTCGACGCCGCGCCCACCCGTGAGCTTACGTACCACTTCGCCCCAGTTTTCCTGCTGCTTGTAGTTAACGACGTGGTCTGCCCCAAGTGCCTTGAGGCGTTCCAACTTCTCATCGGACTTGGAAGTCGCTATGACCGTTGCACCCATGGCCTTTGCAAATTGAACCGCAAAAATGGAAACGCCGCCGGTTCCCAAGGTCAGCACGCTGTCTCCCGCTTTTATACGCCCGTCGGTGACCAGGGCTCGCCAGGCGGTCAGGCCCGCAGTAGTCAGTGTGGCCGCCTCGCAGTGGTTATAGCTCTTTGGCGCAAGCGTGAACCAGTTCGCTGGCGTCAGCACCTTTTCGCGAGCGTACCCATCAATTCCATCGCCGGGCGTTGTAGAAAAACCGGATGTAGTCGGCTCGCCATCCTGCCACTTCGGGAAAAAGCATGAGACGACGTGGTCGCCAACGGCAAACTCGCTCACCCCATCCCCCACCGCTTCAACCACGCCGGCGCCATCAGACAGCGGAATGCGCCCGTCATCTGTTTTAAGCCTCCCTATGGCAACCAGATAATCGTGAAAATTCAGCGAACTTGCATGAAGTCGTACAAGAATTTCACCGGCACCCGGCGGACCCGGAGCCTCCATCTCGGTCAGTTTCAGTTGGTCAAGCCCGCCCGGACTGTTCAGCCTGATGGCTTTCATAGGTAGTCCTCGTCATCATGGGAATTGCGACAAAACCATTAGCATACTTGGGCGCAATTATCTAACCACGCTAGTCAATTCCTAGGTCCGGATTATCATACACGCACGTCGTTCCTTAATTGCAACGAGATGCTCTTACCGCAGAACTTACCTGCTCGGGATTTGGATGAGCAAGCGAGCCAACAATGAACCGACGGCCGCCTCGTCTAGTCCGCCTGGCGTCTCGGAGCAGAATGGCGCAAGAGAGAATAGTAAAATAGGATGCAGTTGCCTGGCTGCGCAAACACAGCCAGGTGTTCTTCGCCTTTATTTTTCGATCCTGCCTGGTTTAATGGATGGGCCGCTTGCGTTTCCATTCATGTTCGCGGCGCAAGCGGGACTGGTGCTTTTTCACCTGGGATTCGATTTCGCTGAACGCCTTTTTGCACCCAGCCAGCACATTCTTGCCATTGCCTGTCGCGTGCAGCGTGCCGCTGGGCAGCGACAGCGTCAAAGCGCAGGATTGTTCATCGGTCCGCTGATTGCGGGAGAAAACCCCTTTCAGCTGGATCATGTCCGGCTGGTAGCTTTTCAGCAGCCGGTTCAGCTTGTCCAGCCGGCGCATCACTTCCACGGCCACCGGCTGTTGTGCGTCAACGTGCTTATAGCTAATGGAAACGTTCATGGTTGCACCTGTAGGGATTGGAGCGAACTCTGGAAGGGTTGCGACGCAGTTGCACTCTGCACCGCATAGCAACGGCAGCATAACAAGCGGCATGGCACAACGCAACGCCCCGCGTCACGCGGGTCCGGCCTAGTAGCACAAATCGTAACGTATGTCTCTTCCCGCGCGCATTGACACGCAGGGACGGAATTCCTAGCCTAGCTGCAGGTCATTCCATGGCTTCCAAAAAGCAAGGCGGCAAAGTTTCGGGCGGCCCCGCCGGTCAACTCCGCATCGGCCCCGCTGGCTGGTCTTATCCGGACTGGGCAGGCTACGTCTATCCATCGCGGCGGTCGAAAGGCTTTCACGAAGCTGCGTTCCTCGCGCAGTTCTTTGACACCATCGAAATCAACACTTCGTTCTACCAGCCGATTCGCCCGGATCATGCGGTCACCTGGATCGAACGCGTGGAGGCGAATCCCGCATTTGTGTTCACCGCGAAGCTCTGGCAGCGTTTCACGCACGAGCCTTCGGCAAGCGCTGAGGACGAACGGCAGGTGCGGGCGGGATTTGATGTCCTGCAAGATGCGGGAAAGCTCGGCGCGGTGCTGCTGCAATTCCCTTTCTCGTTTCACTCCACGCCGGAGACGGTGAAGCATCTTGCGGCTCTGCTGAAGCGCTTCTCCGACTATCCGCTAGTGGTCGAGTTGCGTCATTCCTCGTGGCAGAAGCAGGAAACGCTGCGACTACTCGAAGAACATCACGCCGGGTTCTGCAACATTGACCAGCCGGTGATCGGCAATTCCATGACACCCACGGCGCAGAGCACTTCGCCCGTCGGCTATGTCCGGTTGCACGGCCGCCGCTATGACACCTGGTTCAGTGACAACCCCGCGACTCCCGCTCACGAACGCTACAACTATCTCTATTCCGCGGAAGAACTGAACCCCTGGGTGGAACGCATTCAGAAGGTGCAGCAACGCACGCACGACACTTACGTAATCACCAACAATCACTATCAGGGCAAAGCCGTGGTGAACGCACTGCAACTGATCAGCATCTTGAAAGGCAGCAAAGTGAAGGTGCCCGACGACCTGCGGCAGCACTACCCGCAACTCGAGCCAATCGCCAGCGAAATGCCCACCGCGCCGACGCTGTTTCCGTTGGGAGCCCCAAACGCAGAAAAGCCGTAGGCGCGGGGCTTTAACCCCGCCGGCATTCCGGGTTAGGTGATAGACACACCTATCTTTTTCGGTTCGGGTATAAGGCCTGATCCAATTGGTCCATAATTTCTTTGGGGCTGTAATCTGGTCCCGTCGATTTCTTAGTCTCTCTGAAGACTGCCAAGCCGTCCTTGGTCTGTATCAATCGCTTAATCTCTTCTTCAGGCACGCCTATTTTCTCGGTGTAGAAAAGTTCGGCTCCGTGCTTCAATTCGCCGTGAATAACGTTTAGGTCGGCCAAGCCCCGAAAAACAATGCGGACTTGCCGTCCGCCGGGGTTGGAGTACTCCAGCTCCCCTTCCTTACCCAACATAATGGATTTTGCGTACGCATCCTCGGGGGAGTCTGCCTTTATCAGCACCGTGTTTCGGTGAACGACATTTCGAGGATCACCCTCGACTCGGATTTCTTCCAGAATATCCGCCACGTACCACTGTGCGTCCTGTGGAATAAAACTCATAAGACTTAGTTGCTCTGCCGAGTGGAATTTACTTCTTGAAGAGGTTTTCAAACGCCTGGCGGGCATCCATGGGACGGCCGTTGGATGGGGCCTCCGTGGGGACCTGGGCGGGCTGCATGTAAGAAGTCGGGGCGGTGTCTTTTTCTATGGTCATGCGGAATTCGTAGAATGTGCACTCATTTTTGGCGTCTTTCGGCGTGACGCGCGCCGGGATTGGCTGCGTGCATTCAAACTGTGCCCCGGAATCGAAGAACCGGCACTGCTTGCAACAGTGCAGCTCGAAATTGCACTTCGGGCACTTCCCGTTGGGGTCGAATCCCGAAACCAGCACGGCGCCGCAGTTGGAGCAGCGAGCGCGCGTCACCGTCCCGACCATGCGTGGCGTGCGCGGACCGAGATGATCCGTCGCTCCACGCGGCCCGCCCTGCGGGGGCTTCCGCTCTTGCCGTTCTCTCTTTTCATGCTTTTCCGCGTCGCGATAGCCGCGGTGACCATACTTGCGATCCACAAACGCCTCCGTCCGCCAGTCTCGACGGACTGCCACTTCCTTGGGTAATTACACAACTACGGTGAGGTTCTCAGGGCGACTTTTATCCAATCGGGTTGCTACAATCGCTCGGCAGGCCAGCCTTCCCCTTTGAAGTGTTCCTGGATTGCCGGGTAGCGAGAGCAGAAGATGGGACAATTATGTTTGTAATCCTCTGGGAGTACGAAGTCAAGCCCGGTTGTGAAGAAAGGTTTCAAACAGTCTATGGGGCCGATGGCGACTGGGCCCGGCTGTTCCGTACCGATCCGCATTACCGGGAGACACGCCTCCTGCGGGATCTTTCCCGCCCTGGCTGTTACTTCACCCTCGACTACTGGGACTCCGCGAACTCGTTCGAGCAATTCATGGCCGCCCACCCCGAACCTTACGCAGCCCTCGATCGCGCCACCGAAGGCCTCACCGTGTCCGAGCAGCGTCTCACAACCTTCACACTGTAGCTCAGGCCTTCAGGCCTGAGACTGCCCCGCTTTGCCTCGATCGTACATGTGGCAGGAAACCCCTCGCCCCTAAAAGGGCGAGCTACAGCCACGCCGACAAGCCATCCGGCGGCAAATCCGGCTGCAAAAATGTGCGAGGCGTGCCCGCCTTGCGCAGCACCGCCTCCGCCGCTAAATATCCGCTGCGGACGGCGCCCTCCATGGTCGCGGGCCACCCGGTGTCGGTCCAATCGCCGGCCAGAAACATTCGACCGATACGAGTCTCTTGCTTTGGACGCAGCCGGTCCACCCCGGGTTGCGGCGAAAATGTCGCCGCCGCCTCCTTGATAACCGTGGCCTTCAAGAGCTTCGCTTCCCGCGCTGCTGGCAGGGCCTGCTGCACCTCTTTCAGGCACAAATCGATGATTTCCTGCCGGGGCTTTTGCAGCAGATCATAGGACGCGCTGATCACCAGTTGCAGGTACTGCCCTTTCCCCTCTCCGGCGCCGTTGCCTGAGCCATACAGCGCGGTCTTATTGAAGATCCACTGTGTAGTGGTATCCAGCAGGGTTACAAACGGCTCGCGCATCACTTCGCGGTCAAACCAGAAATGGACACCCGTGATTGGGGCCACGCCAATTTTTTCGAGCTGGGCGAAAGCGGGCTCAATACGGCGAATCTCTTCGCCGGCAAGTTCCGCCATTGCTTGATGCGGCAGAGCAAAGACATAAGCGTCCGCCGTTTCCACCCGCCCGCCGTCGAACTCCACGCCGGAGACGCTCCCATTTTCCAGGCGGACTGCGCGAACCGGCGTGCGCAGGTTCACTTCCCCTCCCCGCTTTTCTATCTCAGCTTTGCAGCCGTCGTAGAGTTCAGCCAATGGAACCGCTGGAACTCCCATGCGATAGCCGCTGCGGTTGGAGAGAAACGCTTTCCAAAAGACATCCACGCCAAAGCGGGCATCGGTACGGTCCAGTTCCTCGTCGAGCGCGCTGACCAGCACCACACGCCAGAATCGTTCGATCGCTCCCGGAGTCTGCTTCCGGCGCTTGAGCCATTCGAACATGGAGATGCCACCCGGTTCGTCCAGGTCCGCCGTGTGCCCTTTGCGTCGCAGGATGTCGAGCATCGCGCGCGCAATGCTGCGCTTGTCGGCGGGCGTCAAGGGCGCGAACGTGGCAAACGACCCGGTCATGTGAAAGGGCGCGGGCAGGATTCCCGCCTGCATCTCGCCGGTTCTTCCCTGCGGGTCCAGAAACAACAGGCGGTCGAAGAACTTGATTTTCCCCGCGGAGCCCACCCGGCGGTAAAAATCCTCGAGGTTCGTGCAGCAGCCCAGCGTCACGTGCTGGCAATTGTCCACGTGCTCGCCGTCCGGCAGCACGTAGGACGTTGCCCGGCCGCCGAGAAATGGCCGCTGCTCAAACAAGCGTATGCGCCAGCCGGCTTCAGCCAGCGCGACGCCCGCCGAGAGCCCGGCCAGCCCCCCGCCGATCACGATCGCGTTTTGCAAGGATGTTCTCTTCCGTGTGACGCCCAAATCGCGCTTTGGCCATCAACATCATTTTTTCCGGCTTGGAGAGGCGCACGCGCTCTCCAAACACGGCGAAATCCACCGATTCGATGCGCGCCAGCAGCGCGCTGTAGGTATGCACCAGCAGCCACAGCGTGCCCCGGCTGTCTTCCTCGATCAAATTCAGCAGCTGCGAACCTTCTTCGTAGCACTTCCAGGCGCGGTCGGCTTCAAAGCGCAGCAGTTCGCGCACGCCAAGAGTGGCTTCGTCGCGGCCGAAATCATCTTCCTTCACGCCGTAGCGGAGCAAATCCTCTTCCGGCAGATAGACGCGGCCCAACTGAAAATCTTCGTGAACGTCGCGCAGGATATTCGTCAATTGGAACGCGAGGCCGAGCTTTTCTGCCAGGTCCAGCGCCTTTGGATCGTTGAACCCGAAAATGTGCGTGCACGTGAGGCCCACAGTTCCCGCGACTCGGTAGCAATACTCCTTCAGTCGCTCGAACGTCGGATATTTCTGAATCGTCAAATCCATTTCGGCCCCGCTGATCAGATCGTGAAGATAGCGCGCGGGCATCCGGTAGCGGCGCATCGTGTCCACCAGTGCCGGCAGCACCTCGCGCTCGCCGGGCAGGTCGTTCTCGGGCAACGCACGCGCCGCGTTGCCGTCGAAGGCCTGCGACTGGCCGGTTAGCGCCTCGTCGAGCGCCGCCCTCCATCGCGCGAGCCCGCGTTGCTTCACCGTCACATCTTCACCTTCGTCCGAAACGTCGTCAATCAACCTCATGAAGGCATAAAGCGCCACAATGCCGTCCCGCTTCGCCCTGGGTAGCAAGAAAAACGCCGGATAAAAGCTGCTGTGCGCCGATCGCGCGATCCGGTGGCAGTGGCTGTACGAGGCGGCGATGTCCAATTCAGACGAATCCGCAGCGACGAAACTTGCGCCTTCGCGGGCAAATCCACCGTTGCGATTTGCCTCGGAACTCCCAAAAACGTGCGTGATGATTGCCCGCCCCAGCAACCGCACTTGCTTAGCCTTGCCCACCTCGGGCCGCCGATGCAGCGTGTCGTACCCTATGGCCTCGATGGCGCCCAGCACCGCCAGTCCCCCGCGGCTGAACATCTCCAGGTCCACGCTCAGCTTGCCTTCCACGCGCTTTGCCAGCGGCATTCCTTTATGAAAGAGGTGGCGCGTGCATTCGATCAGTTCCTGCATCAGCACCACGTAGCGCTGGTCGAATTTCCGCGCCACGATATCGGCTTCGCTCAATCCATGGGCGGCCGCGCGATCCAGCGGAATGTAAATGCGCCCGATGTCCAGGTCGCGCGAAACGTCCTGCCAGAAATTCGCCAATTGCAGTGCGGTGCAGGTAGCATCTGATAATTTCTGCCGCTCTTCGTCGCGATAGCCACAAAGGTAGAGCACCAGCCGCCCAACAGGATTCGCCGAATAGACGCAGTAGTGCAGCACGCCTTCCCAGGTGTCGTAGCGCTTCACCACCTGGTCTTGCCGGAACGCCTTCAGCAAATCGGCGAATGGCCGCTTCGGCACATCCTTGGCGACAATCGTTTCCCGCAGCGCGACGAACACGGGATGCGACGGCTGCCCGGCGTAGCACGCATCCAGCTCGTGCTCCCACCAGTCCAGCAACTCCAGCGCCCGTTCTTTCTCCGGAATCTCGTCGCCCAGGTCATCGGCCCAGCGGCAATACGCGTAAAGATTGTAAAAATGCCGATGCAGTTCCTTCGGTAGCAACCACGAAGCCACATTGAAATTCTCGTAATGGTGCGTCGCCAGCCAGCGTGTATACGCCTGCGCCTCCTGCGGCGCGCAGCCACTCGGTGGCAATTTCGCGGCAATTTCGAGTTCGTTCGGACGCAACATCAGAGGTGTCTATCCTCGAGGCGGCATAAAGCCGCCCCTACGTGTATCCGTAATCAGATATCAGGAATCAGCCAGCCGTCAGGGGCGCACAGCCAATTTGATTTCGCCGCTGCGCGATTTCATGCGCTCGAACGCCTGCGGCAGATCTTCCAGCCGGATATCTTCGGTGACAAAGTCCTGTGCGGAAATATCGCCGCGGCGGATGGCCTCAAGCGCCTCTCGAATAAAGCGGGGCGTATGGTGGAACGGCGAAATAATCTTGATTTCGGAGTAGTGAATCGAAGCCGGCTCGATCTCGACGTGTGTTCCCGTGGGCAGGCCACTGAAGAAGTTCACCACCCCGCCACGCCGCACCATGGCCAGCGCCTGTTCCCAGGTCGCCGGGTTGCCGGCGGCTTCGACAACGGAGTCCGGGCCGCGTTTGTCATCGGTCAGTGCGCGCACAGCGGAGGCCACGTCCGAGACTTCTGTAACGTTTACCGTCGCCGAAGCACCCAGCTTCCGTGCTACGGCCAACGGAGCCTCGCGTCTTGCCAAAGCAATCACCCGCACGCCACGCCGCGTCAGCATGCGCACAAACATCAAACCAATCGGCCCGCAGCCGATCACCACGGACGTATCGCCCGTGCGCACTTCCATTTCGTGTACACCGCGCAGCACGCAAGCCAGTGGCTCGACAAGCGCTGCGCTGTGATCGTCCACGGAGTGTGGCACTTCCAGCATGTTTTCGCGGACGATGCGTCCGGGAATACGCATGTACTCGGCATAAGCGCCGTTGTTAAACAAAAGATCGTCGCAAAGATTTTCCTGGCCGCGCCGGCAGTGATAGCAGCGCAGGCACGGCGCCGAATTTGCGGCAATCACGCGCATGCCGAGGCGCCACTTGGAATCCACGCGTTTGCCTACAGCCACAATTTCGCCGACCACTTCGTGCCCGAAGACAGCGGGCGGCTGAATCATCTTGGCGTGATATCCCCGTTTCCAGACCTTTAGATCCGTGCCGTCGGTCAACGCCAGGCGCACGCGCAACAAAACTTCATCCAGAGCCACGGCTGGAACATCAATCTGTTCGATTCGCAGATCTTCGCTGCCGTAGAGCACGGCGGCGGTCATGCGCGGTGGCACCACGATTTTCGTCTGGAGCATGGGTTCATCCAGTCCGACTTCCGCCTTTTTGGGAGCCGCGGTTTTCATTCGTGCGTTATCAAAACCTTCAACGAACTCTCCGTCGGGTGAGCCGCCAATTCCAGACCTTCCTGAATTCTAGCCAAGGGGAACCTGTGGGTGACAATATCCATGACCGGCAGTTTCTTTCCCAACACCAGGGCTGCCGCTGATTCTTGGATGTCAACGGCCGCGCTATAGCTGCCTAGGATTTCCTTCTCGTCGATCCCCACCGCCGAGGCTGGAAATTCAATTTTGGTCACGGGGTCGTTTGCGGCGAACAAGAGCACCCGCCCCCCAGGCCTCGCCGCCGCCAACGCTTCCACCACCACCGCAGGATGCGCCACGGCTACAAGAACTGCGTCTGCTCCCCGGCCCTCGGTACGGGCCCGAATTTCTTCCACTAGCTTACCACCGTTAGGGTCAAATGACTCAACGGCTCCCAATTTCAGGCTCTTGTTCCGGCGGGTAGCCACGGGATCGCTCGTGTAGATGCGCGCCCCTTCGATCTTGCTAACCATCAATAACTGCAAACCGATGGGGCCACAGCCGATGACCAGGACAATCTCCCCAGCCTTGACGCGGGCCTTTTGTACTGCTTTGACGATCGTGTTTATGGGCTCGATGAAGGTGGCTTCTTCGAAGCTGACATTGTCCGGTAGCGCCACGATCCCGCGTTCAGCCACCCACGGCATGGCTTTGACGTATTCCCCGAATCCGCCCCCGTTTGGCGTAAATCCCGCCGTGAGGCCCGTAGATTTGTAGAGCTTGCATTGCGAAAACATGCGGCGCTCGCAATAGAAACAGTTTCCGCACGGGATGTGGTGGAAGCTCATCACGCGGTCGCCCAGCCTCCACTTGGTGATTCCGCGTCCGATCGCGACCACCGTGCCGGCCAGCTCGTGCCCGAGGATTTGCGGCGGTTCGACGTAGCGGTAAAAGATCTTCTTGATGTCCGTGCCGCATATCCCGCAAGCGGCGACCTTGATGAGCACTTCACCATCGCTCACTTCCGGGACGGGTACCTCTTCCACGCGGACGACGCCTTGATCGCGGTATACACCCGCGCGCATCGTCTTCGGGATCGGTCCCAGGGTGCGCACTTGTTCGACGACGGTTCCAGCGCCGCTCATGCCGCGGTCACTCCTTGCGCACGCTGCGCTGTCTCCCGATTGCAGATTTCCTGGAGATAGTTTTCCAGAAACGCGGCGAGCCGCGTTCCGGCATGCTGGCTCTGCTTGCCAAACCGGATCAGCGCCGGCAGCGCCAGCGGCTTCTTGAGAAGCTCGACGATGACCTTGCCAAGGCTCACTTCATTTTTCTCAGAGAGCGTGCGGTTGAAATTGATCGGCAGGTCTTCCGTCGCGGAATCGCTGATCGCGCGAATCACGACTTTGCGCGCACCCCAGGCCGTGGCCTGCCGCACGATCTCAAAGCTTTCCATATCCACTGACTGCGCGCGCGAAGCGCAGGACTTTTTCTGGTCGGCCTTGATGAGGATTTCATCCGTGGTGAACAAGCAGTTGGCGTCTTTTGCGCCTCGTTGCAGCGCCAATTGCCGGAGCTCGGCGTCCACCTCCAACCGCCCGGATTCATGCGCCGAATCCTGCATTTCCGCGATCAGTTCCTTGGGAGCAACGACGTCGCCCACATTCAGGGAATCGCAAAGTGCGCCGGCAAGACCGCTGGAGATGCACACGTCGAAATACTGGTTCTTGTCCGCCATCCCGAGCATCAGGTCCATGGATCGCGAAGCCGCGTGTACGCCGATTCCCGTAATGAGCACCCACACATCGGCCCCACCGATTTTGGCTTTCCGGATCTTCACGCCCTGATAGTCAAGAAGATTGAAGCTGCGCAGCTTCTGCCAAGGGGCGAACTCCGCTTCCACCGCAAATGTCACCAGTACGCGCATTGATTTTCGATTCTCTGCCTCATTACTTCGTTACTTCCCCACTTCCCTGCTTCCTTCTTCACGCCGCCAATTCATCTTCTTGGCGCGTCTCGGCGTCACATAACCGTTCGCCTGATACCAGCGCACTGCCCGCTCCAACGCAGCCGCCACGGATCCAGACTGAAAGCCAAGTTCCCGCGGCGCGCGCGAGACGTCCA
>Ga0335085_10002029_pt1 | contig 39455 bp, 42 predicted proteins | sample Lox_Sample_45_FD_206712 | JGI IMG/M metagenome (GOLD analysis project Ga0335085, IMG submission 206712) | Soil microbial communities from Loxahatchee National Wildlife Refuge, Florida, United States - Lox_Sample_4.5 | ecosystem: Environmental > Terrestrial > Soil > Wetlands | place: USA...
CCGAGCCGAATGCCATTGCGCCGACGACCAAAGCAGCCGAAGTCAGCAGAAGACCGCGTGCCCGGCCCAATACGCTGCGATGCATGCTCGCTCTCCCTCCATGCGCCCACCGGGAGTTGGTGGACGTAAGAAGCAGCCGCAACAATTGTGCCAGCCAGTGAAAGCCAGGAAAACCAGTCAACGCCGGCCGTCACCGAACCCCGAGTGTAAACGGCGGTGACATATATTCATTATGGCCAAGCCATGAGCCGGCTTGCGATTCCCCTAAAACGGGCGGGCCGCGACAACCGGATCGACCTTCAGGTCAAACGGCTGCCGCGGCCTTTGCCTTCGTCATCGGTTTCTCCTTGAAGGAGCAACCGTGAGCGCCGCGCGCGTGGCGCGGCGGAAGTCTGAAAGGCTATTTCTTCGCCTTCTTCTTCGACTTCTTCACCTTCTTCTTCGCGACCTTCTTGGCTTTCTTCTTGGCAACTTTTGGCATGAGAAGTGACTCCTCTTACGTGTCGTCCGGGTCGGGCGACTCATGCCGCCCCCCAAAACGGCAATAATATGAGTGGGTTGCCGCCAAGAATGCAATACTACCCCCTTGGCGGCCGAAACGGGCGTCAAGGCTGAATTCATAAAAGCTCCATTTTTGCTATATTAAATGCATTCCATCCGCTTACGGATGAAATTTGCCGCAGCAGCGGCTTTTTGGCCTCGACTCCTTGCAAATGCGCGAATCACCCCTCGTCGGCGATTCCGAGTCGCGCCTTGACGAGTGCATTGACGGTCGCCGGATTGGCTTTGCCGCCGGTCGCCTTCATCACCTGACCGACGAACCATCCCGCCATCGAGGGCTTCGCTTTTGCGGCGAGCGCCTTGTCGGGATTGGACGCGATCACGGCATCGACCGCCTTCTCGATGGCGGATGTGTCGGTCACCTGCTTCATGCCCCGGCTCTCCACGATGGCGCGCGGATCGCCGCCTTCGCTCCAGACGATGTCGAGCAGGTCCTTGGCGATCTTGCCGGAAATCACTTCCGCAGAAATCATCTGCACGATCGCGCTGTTGGCGGAAGCGGTTACGGGTCCGTCCGCGATCGCCAATCCTGCCTTGTTGAGGCGGCCGAAATATTCGTTGTTCAGCCAGTTGGCGGCCGCCTTGGGCTCGGCGCCGTCCTTCAACATCGCTTCGAAATAGTCGGCCGATTCCTTTTCGGCCACCAACACCAGCGCGTCGTAGGACGACAAGCCCATGGCCATGAAACGATTTTTCTTTTCGTCGGGAAGTTCCGGCAGCGACGACGCGATCTCGTCGACCCATGCCTCGTCGAGCTCCAGCGGCAACAGATCCGGATCGGGGAAATAGCGGTAGTCGTGCGCCTCTTCCTTGGAGCGCATCGGGCGGGTTTCGCCGTTGCGGGCGTCGAACAGAAGCGTCTGCTGCTCGATCACGCCCCCGGATTCCAGCACGTCGACCTGGCGGCGCGCCTCGTAATCGATCGCCTGGGTGATGAAGCGCACCGAATTCATGTTCTTGATTTCACAGCGCGTATTGAACGGCGCACCGGGTTTTCGCACCGACACGTTGACGTCGGCGCGCATGGAGCCTTCCTCCATGTTGCCATCGCAGGTGCCCAGGTAACGCACGATCGCGCGCAATTTCCGCAAAAACGCGGCGGCTTCCTCGGCCGAGCGCATGTCAGGGCGGGTGACGATCTCCATCAGCGCAATGCCGGAACGGTTCAGATCGACGAAGGAATGGTCAGGATGCTGGTCGTGCAGGCTTTTTCCCGCATCCTGCTCGAGATGCAAGCGCTCGATGCCGACCTTCGCCACCTCGCCGCCCGGCAGGTCGATGAGGACTTCGCCCTCGCCCACGATGGGGTTCTTGTACTGGGAAATCTGATAGCCGGCCGGCAGATCGGGATAAAAGTAGTTCTTGCGGTCGAACACGCTGAACAGATTGATCTTCGCTTTCAGACCGAGGCCGGTGCGCACCGCCTGCTCGACGCAAAACCTGTTGATAACCGGCAACATGCCCGGCATCGCCGCATCAACGAAGCTGACCTGCGTGTTGGGATCGGCGCCGAACTGGGTGGCCGCTGCGGAAAAGAGCTTGGCCTTCGATAGCACCTGGCAATGCACCTCCAGGCCGATGACGACTTCCCACGCACCGGTGGAACCCTGGATCAGTTTGGTCATGCACCCCTCCACCACGCTGCGGGCTTCGCCTTGAAACCGGCGGCGAGTTCGATGGCGCGGCCGGCGCGGAACAAGGTGGATTCGTCGAAGGCCCTGCCGATGAGCTGCACGCCGAGCGGCAGTCCCGCCCGGTTCAACCCCGCCGGCACCACCAGGCTCGGCAGGCCCGCGAGGTTCACCGTCACTGTGAAGACGTCGTAGAGGTACATCGTCACCGGATCGTCGATCTTCTCGCCCAGCGCGAAGGCGGGGCCGGGCGTCGCCGGCGCCAGCACCATGTCGCAGGACTTGAAAGCTTCGGTGAAATCGCGGGCAATGAGCGCGCGGACCTTCTGGGCGCGCAGGTAATAGGCGTCGTAATAGCCCGCCGACAGCACATAGGTACCGATCAGGATGCGCCGGCGCACCTCGGCGCCGAACCCCTCGGCGCGGCTTTTTTCGTAGAGATCGATGAGGTCTTCCGTGCCCTGGGCGCGATGTCCATAGCGCACGCCGTCGTAGCGGGCGAGGTTCGAGGAGCACTCCGCCGGCGCGATGATGTAATACGTGGGCAGCGCGTACTTGGTGTGGGGCAGCGAGACTTCCACGACCTCGGCGCCCTGCGCTTTCAGCCGTTCGGCCGTCTTGTCCCAGATTGCCTCGATCTCGGGATCGGTGCCCGCGACGCGGTATTCCTTCGGAATGCCGATTCTGAGGCTCTTCACGCCGGATTCGAGCTCAGCCTCATAATCCGGCACGGGCAGGTCGACGCTGGTCGAGTCCTTGGGATCGACGCTCGCCATCGCCTTCAGCATGATGGCGCAGTCGCGCACGGTGTGGGAGATCGGCCCGGCCTGGTCGAGCGACGAAGCAAACGCCACGATGCCCCAGCGCGAGCAGCGCCCGTAGGTCGGCTTGATGCCGGTTGTGCCGGTGATGGCAGCAGGTGTGCGGATCGAGCCGCCGGTGTCGGTCGCCGTGGCACCTAGGCAGAGGTTGGCGGACACCGCCGCGGCCGAGCCGCCCGAGGAGCCGCCGGGCACGAGCTTCGCGTTCGAATTGCTCGCCCGCCAGGGGTTGATGCAGGGGCCGAAGTGGCTGGTCTCGTTCGACGAGCCCATGGCAAACTCGTCCAGGTTCATCTTGCCCAGCATCACCGCGCCCGCGTTCCATAGGTTCTGGCTGACGGTGGATTCATACTGCGGCACGTAGTTCGCCAGGATGCGGCTGCCCGCGGTCGTCTTCACGCCCTTGGTGCAGTAGAGATCCTTGATGCCGATCGGCAGGCCTTCCATCGGGCGCGCGATACCGGCGGCGATGCGCTTGTCGGAGGCCGTCGCCATCGCCAACGCCTTTTCAGGCGTTTCGGTGATGAAGGCGTTGAGCCCGCGGGCGGCCTCCATCGCCTTGAGAAAGGCTTCGGTCAGCTCGCGCGAAGACACCTTTTTCGCCAGAACCGCGTCGCGGGCCTCGGCCAGGGTGAACTCGGTCAGGTCGCTCATGCCGGTTCCTTCGCAAGCTCTTTTTCGTAGTACACGGACCACGGCGAGTCGGGATAATCGAGCACGCGTCCGCAGCGGGTGAAGCCGCCGCGCTCGTAGACGCGCCATGCCGCCGGATGGCGGTCGCCCGTCTCCAGCACCAGCCGGCGGAAGCCCTCACGGCGCGCCAGCGTCTCGATCTCTTTCAGGATCGCCCCGCCGATGCCTTTGCCCTGGTGCGCAGGCTCCGTGTACATGCGCTTGACCTCGCCGACGTGGTCCCCATGACGGCGCAGCGCGCCGCAGGCGATCGCAACGCCCGCCTCGCGTGCGACGAACACGGTCGTGTCCGGGGCGGCCATTTCCTCGACCGTCATGTGGAAGCAGCCCTCGGGCGGCGTCAGCGACAGGAGATTTTTGTTCAAGGCGGCGATCAGGACGCGCACGTCGTCCGAGAGCGGGCTTTCGATGGCGATCGACAAGGCCATCGCCTACTCCACCACCTTCGGCACGACGAAGAAGTGATCCTCGCCGCCCGGCGCGTTGACCATCAGCGCGTCCGCATTGTCGCCGTCGGCGACCACGTCCTGGCGCATCTTGAGGCGCTGCTTGACCACGCTGGTCATCGGCTGCACACCCTCGACGTCGACCTCCTTGAGCTGCTCGACCCAGGCCAGGATGCCGTTCAACTCCTGGACCATGGGCTCGACGCGATCCTCCTCGATCTTGAGCCGCGCCAAACGGGCGATGCGACGTACGGTGTCTTTGTCGACGGACATGGTCGGTCTGCGGTTGATTTCCACCCCTGTGCTAACAAGGGGGTGCCGGTGAGGCAAGCCGCTTGGCCCCGCATCCCGCCCAATTCATTGGCATAGCGCGACAAAACGCGCCCCGTCAGCGCAAGCCGGGCTGCTGCAGAGGATAGCTCTTGCCGGCGAATTCCACCCGCCAATCGAGGGTGACCCGCGCATCGCCCTTTTCGAACACGAAAAAGCGGAGCTGATCGACGATCGCGGCCGGCATCGTGCCTTGGCCGGAACGCGTTCTCAGGTGCACGCGGAGTTTGTCCAGCGCCCGGCGCATCGCATCGGTTAGGCGGATGCTTTCGAGAAGCGGTAACGGCTTGCCCGAGGCGTTGCTTACCGAAGGCGAACTCGAGATGTCGAACAGCAAGCCGGCAGGCCCCCGCTTCATGTGCAGGGCGGCGATGATCAGGCAGCCGCAGAAGTCGAGTGCAGATTCCTCGTCCGGAGCCGGCGTCAGGCGCATCACCATGACGGCCTCGTCGGGCCCGCGCTGGTCGGTCATCAGCACGCCGCCGAACTTTCGGGGAATATGGCCGGTGTCATTCATGCCATCCGACGCTAGTCTCGCCGTGACGGCCTAGCAACCGGCGGCCTGCGGATGCTAAAGCGCGGCGCATGCTGATTGTCGAACTGAGTGCTATGAAAGCCGCAGTAGAGCCGGGCAAACGCCTTCTCGGCCTCGATCTCGGTGCCAAGACCATCGGGATCGCGCTGTCGGACGCGCTGCTGACCGTGGCGACGCCGATGGAAACCTGGAAGCGCGGCAAGTTCACAACCGATTCGGACAAGCTCATCACGCTGTTCGAACAGCACGGCGTCGGCGGACTGATCGTCGGACTGCCTCTCAATATGGACGGCAGCGACGGTCCTTCGGCGCAATCGGCACGCGCTTTTGCTCGCAACTTCGCCGCGCGGTCGCAGGTGCCGGTCTGTCTCGTCGACGAGCGGCTTTCCACCGCCGCGGTGACGCGCACCTTGCTTGATGCCGACGCATCGCGGCGGCGCCGGGCCGCGGTCGTGGACAAAATGGCGGCCGCCTATATTCTCCAGGGGGCGCTCGATCACATGCGTCACCTGGGAGAAAAATGAGCGATACAGAGGCGTCGGAAGACCCGCCCGCGAACACGCGATGGCTGCCGCCCGGCTTGCGGCCGCCCGGCGGGATGACGCATCGCCAGGCGCTCGTTTTCCTCCTGGTCGGCGCCGCCGCGCTGATGGGCGGCTATGACACCAACGTCTTCAGCTTTGCCGTGCCGCAGGTTCAGGCGAGCCTTCAAATCCCCGACGACCGCATCGGCATCACGGTTTCGATCATCCGGCTCGCCGCCATTCCGGCCCTGGCGCTGGCGTGGACGGCGGACCTCGTCGGGCGGCGGCGCCTTCTGCTCTTCACCATCATCGGGCAAGCGATCGCCACGCTCGCGACGGGCTTTGCGCAGGACTATGCCCAGTTCGTCTGGTGCCAGACGATCACGCGCCTGTTCGGCTACGCCGAGGAGATGCTGTGCTACGTCGTCGTCGCGGAGGAACTGGCCGCGGCCGCGCGCGGCTGGGCCAACGGCACGCTGGCCGCGATGTACTATGCCGGCGGCGGCTTTACCGCCGCGGCATTCGCGGCGATCACCTACCTGCCCTACGGCTGGCGTTCGATGTACGTGATCGGCTCGGTGCCGCTGTTCCTGGTGGCGTATCTGCGCCGCTACCTGCCCGAAACCCGCCGCTTCGAACAGCGGGAGCATGAAGTCAAGAAACTGTCCTCGCGGGTGGCGGGCGCCGTCGACATGTTCCGCCGCCTGATGCACGAGCATCCGCGCCGGGTTCGCATCATGATGATCGCGATCGCAGCCTACGGCTTCGCCATCTGGCCCGCCGCGCTGTTCGGGCAGAAATACCTGCAGAGCGTGCTCCACTTCACGCCGTTCGAAACCACGATGGTGATCCTGCCGGGCGGCGCGGTGGCGGCGGCGCTGAATATCCTGGCCGGGCGGCTCTCCGACTGGATCGGACGGCGGGCCGTGATCTTCGGCGCGTGCTTCGTGGCGATCGCGGGATTTGGCATGCTCTACAGCGGCATCCACTGGAAATACGTCGCCTACATGTGGGCGCTGGGGTTCTTGGGTTTCGTCTGCGCGGATTCGCTGTTCGCCGGGCTGTCCGCGGAGATATTTCCCACCGCCTACCGCGCCACGGTTTCCGGCATGCGCTATATCGTCAGCATTCTGGCCGGCGCTGTAAGCTTGGCGCTGGAGGGCCCGCTCTATCATCTCATGGGCGGACACGGTCCCGCACTGATGATGCTGCTCGGCACCATGCCCATCGCCATGTTCGCGCTTCTGAAGCTGCCGGAGCCCGCCGGACGATCGCTGGAGGACATCGCCGCCGAGCCCGACAGGCCCTGAACGCATTTGACGCCTTGGAACGATGGCGGTTCGCGGGAAAAACTGTGCGCCGGGGCCCGTCGCGGCTTGCCCCGCCCGGCCGGCTTGCTATAAGCGGGCTTTGATGAGCCCGGCACCCGCTGCCATTCCAATCCTGAAAACCGGCCACCTGCTTGGGATCGAAGCCCTTTCGGTCGACGAGATCACGGGCCTGCTCGATCTGGCCGAGGAATATGTCGCGCTAGGCCGCGCCAAGGAAAAGAAGTCGCCGCTGCTCAAGGGCCGCACGGTCATCAACCTGTTCTTCGAGCCTTCGACGCGCACCCAAAGCTCGTTCGAGCTGGCGGGCAAGCGGCTCGGCGCCGACGTCATGAACATGAGCGTGCGCACGTCGTCGGTGTCGAAAGGCGAAACCCTGATCGACACCGCCACCACGCTCAACGCCATGCGGCCAGACATCCTTATCGTGCGCCACCAGGATTCCGGCGCCGCGGCGATGCTGGCGCGCAAGCTCGACTGCTGCGTGGCCAACGCGGGCGACGGCAGCCACGAGCATCCCACCCAGGCCCTGCTCGACGCGCTCACCATCCGCCGCCGCGGCCGCAGGTTCCAGGGATTGACGGTGGCCATCTGCGGCGACGTGCTGCACAGCCGCGTGGCGCGTTCGAACATTCACCTGCTCTCCAAGATGGGGGCGCGCGTGCGCCTTGTCGGCCCCAAGACGCTGATGCCCGGCGAAGTGGCGCGCTACGGCGTGGAAGTCTTCACCGACATGCGCGAGGGCCTTGCGGGCGCGGACATCGTGATGATGCTGCGCCTGCAGCTCGAGCGGATGAGCGGCGCCTTCGTGCCTTCCACGCGCGAGTATTTCCGCTTCTGGGGGCTGGACCGCAAGAAGCTCGCTTTCGCCAAGCCCGGCGCGCTGGTCATGCATCCGGGCCCGATGAACCGCGGGGTGGAAATCGACTCCGAAGTGGCCGACGACATCGAGGTCAGCGTCATCCGCGAGCAGGTGGAAATGGGCGTCGCCATCCGCATGGCGGTGCTCGATGCACTGTCGCGCGGGCTTCCGGCCGGGGAGCACCCCGCGCGCGTTGCGCGCAACGGTGATGAATCATGAGCACGCGGCGCACCGTCTTCTGCAACGCGCGCCTCGTCGATCCGGCGAGCGGGCTCGACGCCAAGGGCGGCCTGTTGGTCGAGAACGGCAGGATCGCGGACGTGGCGCCCAAGCTGTTCGCCGACATCGACCGCAACGATCCGGAAGTGATCGACTGCCACGGCCGCATGCTGGCACCTGGCCTGATCGACATGCGCGTGTTCACGGGCGAACCCGGCAGCGAGCACCGCGAGACGCTGGAATCCGCCAGCCGCGCGGCGGTGGCGGGCGGCGTCGCCACGATCATCGTGATGCCGAACACCGATCCCGTCATCGACGAGCCGTCGCTGGTGGATTTCATCCGCCGCCGCGCCGAGGCCACGGCGCGCGTACGCGTTCTGCCCATGGCCGCGCTGACTCGCCATCTTGCCGGCGAAGTGATGACCGAGATGGGCCTCTTGAAGGAAGCCGGCGCCGTGGCGTTCACCGACGGCGACCGCACCATCGCCAACACCCGCGTGCTTCGGCGTGCGCTCGCCTATGCCTCCACCTTCGGCCTGCTGGTCGTTGGCCATGCCGAAGACCCGGACCTCACGGAGGGCTCGGCCGTCAACGAAGGCGAATACGCCATGCGGCTCGGCCTTCCGGCGGCGCCAGCCGCGGCCGAAACCATGATTGTGGAGCGCGACATCCGCCTCGTGGAGCTGACCGGCGCGCGCTACCACGTTGCGCAGATTTCCTGCCGCGCCTCGCTGGAGGCGATTGGCGCCGCCAAGGCGCGCGGCCTGCCGATCACCTGCGGGGTGGCCGCCCATCATCTTGCTCTCAACGAGCTGGACGTGGGGCCCTACTACACCTTCATGAAGGTGAAGCCGCCACTGCGTTCCGAGGACGATCGCCGGGCGATGGTGGAAGGCGTGGCTTCCGGCATCATCGACGTGATCGTGTCGAGCCACGACCCGCAGGCCGCCGACACCAAGCGCCAGCCGTTCGCGCAGGCCGCCTTCGGCGCGGTCGGCCTTGAGACCCTGCTGCCCGTGGCGCTGTCGCTCGTCCACAATGGCGATTGCGATTTGGCACAAGCCTTGAGGGCGCTGACGTCTTCGCCCGCGAAGATTCTGGGGCTGGAAACGGGCATGCTGGCCAAGGGCGCACCCGCAGACCTCGCGCTGATCGACGCGGACATCCCGTTCGTGGTCGACCCCGACAAGTTGCACTCGCGCGCGCGCAACACGCCGTTCGAGGGCCGCCGCTACCAGGGCCAGGCGGTGATGACCTTCGTGGGCGGCGAATGCGTCTTCGACCGCTCGGCCGAGAACCGCACATGAACGGCATGATCGCGATCAGCTGGACGGGCGCGCTCATCTGCGCCGGCCTCGGCTATCTCCTGGGGTCTATCCCCTTCGGCGTCGTCATCACCTGGCTCGGCGGCCTGGGCGATGTGCGCAAGATCGGTTCGGGCAATATCGGCGCCACCAACGTCCTGCGCACCGGCAAGAAATGGGCGGCGGCGCTCACCCTGCTGCTCGATGGAGGCAAAGGCACGGCCGCGGTTCTGATTGGCGGCGCTTTCTGGGGGCCGGAAGGCGCGATGAGCGCCGGTCTCGGCGCGGTGTTCGGGCACATCTTCCCGGTCTGGCTCAAGTTCAAGGGCGGCAAGGGCGTGGCGACCTTCATCGGCGTCATGCTGGGCCTGTTCTGGCCGACCGGCCTTTTGGTCATCGCCACGTGGCTGGTGATGGCCTTCGCGTTCCGGATTTCGTCGCTGTCGGCGCTGGTCGGTGCGGCCCTTGCCCCTGCCTACACCATGGCGTTCGGCAATCTCACCTATGCCGTCTTTACGCTGGTGCTTGCGATCGTTCTGTTCGTGACGCATCACGAGAACCTGCACCGACTGTGGCGCGGTGAGGAACCGAAGATTCGCATCGGCAAGCGTGGTGCGTGACATGGGCATGGCGGACGGCGAGCGGGTGCAGTGGTTGAGGCTGGCGCGCACGCCCAATGTCGGACCGGTCACCTTCGCCCAGCTCGTCGCCCGTTTCGGCTCGGCAACGGCGGCGATCGCCGAAGTCCCGCGACTGGCGCGCCGCGGCGGCGGCGAGCCGCCCAAGGTCCCGCACGAAGACGCCGTGCTGCGCGAGCTCGAAGTGCTCGCCGAGTTGGGTGGCAGCATCATCGTCTCGGCCGACACGCGCTATCCGCGCGGGTTGAAGGCGCTGGACGCCCCGCCGCCTGTGATCGCGGTGTTGGGCCGGACCGAACTTCTCGAGCGCGAGATGATCGCGATGGTGGGCGCCCGCAACGCCTCGGCGCTGGGGCGAAAATTCGCGCAAAACCTGGCCAGCGATCTCGCCGCGGCGGGCCTCGTCGTGGTCTCGGGGATGGCGCGCGGCATCGATACCGCCGCGCATGAAGGCGCGCTCGTGGCCGGCACCTGCGCCGTCGTCGCCGGCGGCGTCGATGTGGTTTATCCGCCCGAGAACGAGCGGCTGTACCAGCGCCTCAAGGTCGAAGGCGTCATCGTTTCGGAAATGCCGCCCGGCGAGCAGCCGCAGGCGCGCCATTTTCCCCGCCGCAACCGCATCATCTCGGGGCTGGCGCGCGGCGTCATTGTGGTGGAAGCGGCGGAAGGCTCCGGATCGCTGATCACGGCGCGCTTCGCGCTGGAGCAGAACCGAGAAGTATTCGCCGTGCCGGGCTCGCCGCTGGATCCGCGGGCGAAAGGCACCAACCGCTTGCTGCGCGAGGGTGCCATTCTTACCGAATGCGCCGGCGACGTGCTGGCGGTTCTGAAGCCGATGCTGGGCCGCGGATTCACGGAAACCCCGGGCGAAACGATGCCGGCTGCCGCGGTCGACGAGGCCGAAACCGACCGGGTGCGCAATATCGTGTCCGAAGCGCTGGGCCCGGCACCGGTGCGGGTCGACGAGCTGATTCGCCTGTGCGGGGCGTCCGCCGCCGCGGTCCTGGCCGTCCTGCTCGAGCTGGAACTGGCCGGAAAGCTCGCCCGTCACCCAGGCAACGAAGTTTCCTGGTCGGCTTGAACCTTGGCCTCCGCCGCGGCCAGGTCGAGCATGTGCGCGAGCAGAACCTGGTCGTTCTGCACCGCGATTTTCCTCAGGCAGACAAGCATTTCGTAAATGTATGCCGCACCCTGGGCAGGCGTGTAGATGACGGGGTGCGCTGTCGGCATGGTGAAAACCATAATGAATTCATGGGAATGGAGATTAGGCCTGTCGCGAGCTGATTGCAACTATAAGTTACTATTTTCAGCGATTTACCAGAATATGCAATCACAGGTAAGAAGACCAAACCCAAATCTCGCGTTGACACTGTTCCGGGCCTTCCCCCAGTGTCCGCCCTCCTTACATATCCGCAGCGCCTTTTGAGTTCCGCCCCCTGATGAATGTCCTCGTTGTTGAATCCCCGGCCAAGGCCAAGACAATCAATAAGTATCTGGGCTCCGGCTATAAAGTTCTCGCCAGCTTCGGCCACATTCGCGACCTTCCGGCCAAGGACGGGTCCGTGCGGCCGGACGATGGCTTTGCCATGTCCTGGCACGTGGACGAGCGCGCCCAGAAGCGCATCAAGGACATTGCTGATGCGGTCAAGCAGGCCGACAAGCTGATCCTGGCCACCGACCCCGACCGCGAGGGCGAGGCCATCTCCTGGCATGTGCTGGAGGTGCTGAAGCAGAGGAAGGCGCTCGGCAAGGCGGCGGTCGAACGCGTAGTCTTCAACGCCGTCACCCGGCAGGCGGTGCTCGAAGCCATCGCCAACCCCCGCAAGATCAACGAGGAGCTGGTCGACGCCTACCTGGCGCGGCGCGCACTCGATTATCTGGTCGGCTTTACGCTGTCGCCGGTGTTGTGGCGCAAGCTGCCGGGCGCGCGCTCGGCGGGGCGCGTGCAATCGGTGGCGCTGCGGCTCGTCGTCGAGCGCGAGCTTGAGATCGAGAAGTTCAAGGCGCAGGAATACTGGACGATCGACGCCGCCGTGATCGGTTACTCGGACACGGCCGAGCGTACCCCGTTCACGGCGCGACTGACGCATCTTGACGGGAAAAAGCTCGACAAGCTCTCCATCGGCAGCGAGGCCGAGGCCAAGCGCGCGGTAAGCGAGATCGCCGCCCGCAAGTTCGCCATCGGCAGCGTCGAATCCAAGCCGGTGAAGCGCCACCCGGCCCCGCCCTTCATCACCTCCACGCTGCAGCAGGAGGCTTCGCGCAAGCTCGGCTTCTCCGCCAAGCGCACGATGCAGGTCGCCCAGCAGCTTTACGAAGGCGTCGACGTCGGCGGCGAGACCGTCGGCCTCATCACCTACATGCGCACCGACGGCGTGACGATGGACGGCGGCGCCGTCCACGAGGCCCGCGCAATGGTGGGCGAACGCTATGGCGAAAGGTACGTGCCGGGCGTGCCGCGCGCCTATTCCTCGCGGGTGAAGAACGCTCAGGAAGCGCACGAAGCCATCCGTCCAACGAGTTTCCACCGCACCCCGGAATCGGTGGCGCGCCGCCTTGATGCCGATCAGTCGAGGCTCTACGAGCTGATCTGGAAGCGCGCCGTGGCCAGCCAGATGGAAAGCGCGGAACTGGAGCGCACGACGGTCGACGTCGTCTCCGCCGACCAGCGGGTCACCTTGCGCGCGACCGGCAGCGTGGTGCTGTTCGACGGCTTCCTCACGCTCTACCAGGAGGGACACGACGACGAGGCCGACGAGGATTCCGCCCGCCTGCCGCGCCTTTCCGAAAACCAGCCCGCGACCGTCGAGAGGACCCTGCCCGAGCAGCACTTCACCGAGCCGCCGCCGCGCTATTCCGAGGCCAGCCTGGTGCGCAAGCTGGAGGAACTGGGGATCGGTCGGCCTTCCACCTATGCCTCCATCCTGTCGGTGCTGCGCGATCGCGCCTATGTGCGCCTCGAACGCGGTCGCTTTGTGCCGGAAGACAAGGGGCGCATCGTCACCGCGTTCCTGACCAACTTCTTCTCGCGCTACGTCCAATATGATTTCACCGCCGATCTTGAGGAGAAACTCGACGAGGTGGCCGAGGGCGACCTCGACTGGAAGCAGCTCCTGGCCGACTTCTGGCGCGATTTCTCCGCGGCGATCGGGGAAACCAAGGACTTGAAGATCTCTCAGGTCATCGATGCGCTCGACGAAGTGATCGGCCCCCACATCTTCCCGGCGGATGCAAGCGCCGCCGACCCCCGCCTCTGCCCCACCTGCGGCACGGGCCGGCTCAGCCTCAAGCTGGGCAAGTTTGGCGCTTTCGTCGGATGCTCGAACTATCCCGACTGCCGCTACACACGCCAGCTCGGGCAGAAGAACGGCGAAGGCGCGGGCGAACCCAAGGTGCTGGGTGTGTTTCCGGGCAGCGGCGAGGATGTCTCGCTGCGCAGCGGACGCTTCGGGCCTTACGTGCAGCTCGGCAACGGCGAAAAGCCCAAGCGCGCCAGCCTGCCCAAGGGCACCGACATCGCCAATGTCGATCTCGATCTGGCCGTGCGCCTGCTGTCGCTGCCGCGGCAGGTGGGTCTGCATCCCGAAAGCGGCGAACCGATCACGGCCAATTTCGGCCGTTACGGGCCGTATGTCGCACATGACGGCCAGTACGCGTCACTGGATTCGCCGGACGACGTGTTCACCATCGGCCTCAATCACGCGGTCGCGCTGCTGGCGGAAAAGAAGGCGCGCAGCCGCGCCCTGCGCGGGCCCGAGCCGCTGAAGGAGCTAGGCGCCTCGCCGGACGGCGTCAGCATCAAGCTGATGCGCGGGCGCTACGGACCCTACGTGACCGACGGCAAGATCAACGCCACGATTCCGAAGAACACCGATCCCAACACCGTCACGCTGGACGAGGCGGTTCGGCTCATCGCGGAACGGGCTGCCAAGGGGCCGACGCCGAAACAGAAGAAGAAGGCGGAAAAGGCGGCAGCCAAACCCAAGAAGGCGGCATCGAAGAAATCCGCGGCGAAGAAGAAGACCGCACCGAAAGCGAAGAAGAGCGCTGCCAAAGCGGCCGCGGAATAGCATGCCTCGCGCAAATAACCGAAACACGCCGCCGATTGACCGGCAGCGCGTGCTCGACGCCTTGGCGGCGGACCCGGGCGCCACCAAGCGCGATCTCGCGCGTACGCTCTCCATCAAGGGCTCCGACCGCATCGCGCTCAAGCGCATCCTGAAGCAGCTCGAGGCCGATGGCCTGCTCGATGGCAGCCGGCGCAAGGGCTACTCGCGCCCCGGCACGTTGCCCGAGATCGCCGTGCTGGAGGTCACCGGACAGGACCCGGACGGTGAATTGCTGGCGCGACCGCAGCGCTGGGAATCCAACGAAGAACCGCCGCAGATCGTGGTGATGTCCGAGGACGCCATCGGCATAGGCGAACGCATCCTGGCGCGGCTTTCCGAAATCCGTGACGGCTTCGAGGCGCGCGTCATCAAGCGGCTCGGTGCCAGCGCGCACAAGGTCCTCGGCGTCGTGCGGGCGGCGGGATCGAACGTCCGCATCGTGCCCATCGATCGCAAAAGCAAAAGCGAGTTTAGCGTCGATCCACGCGACCGCGCCGGGGCCGAGAACAACGAGCTGGTGCTGGCCGAGCCCATCGCCGGACGTGCCTCCGGTTTCCCGCGCGCCCGCGTGGTGGAACGCATCGGCAGCATGGACGCGCCCAAGGCCGTCAGCCTGATCGCGATTCACGCCCACGGCATTCCGACCGAATTCCCGAAAGAGGTTTTGGACGAGATTTCGCATGCCGGCGCGGTCGATCCGCGCGGGCGCACCGATTTGCGCCGCATTCCGCTCGTCACGATCGACCCGGAGGACGCGCGCGACCACGACGACGCCGTGTGGGCCGAGGCAGACGGAGATCCCGCCAACAGGGGCGGGTTTGTCACCCTCGTCGCCATCGCGGATGTGGCGCACTACGTCACGCCCAGCTCGGCGCTGGATCGCGAGGCGTACAAACGCGGCAATTCGGTATACTTCCCCGATCGCGTCGTGCCGATGCTGCCCGAAAAGCTGTCGGCCGATCTGTGCTCGCTGAAAGAAGGCGTGGACCGTCCCTGCCTTGCCGTGCGCATGGTGTTCGACGCGAGCGGAAGGAAGCGCCGTCATGAGTTCCTGCGCGGCATGATGCGCTCCGCCGCGCGGTTGACCTATGCCCAGGCGCAGCGCGCTTTCGACGGCAAGACCGATGTGCCGCTTTCGCCGATCGCTGCAAAGGCCCTGGCCAATTTGTGGGCGGCGTATCGCGCACTGATCAAAGAACGCGCCGGCCGAGACCCCCTCGACCTCGACCTGCCCGAACGGCGCATCGAGATCGGCGCGGACGGCAAGGTGAAGTCGATCGCCTTCCGCGAGCGGCTGGAATCCATGCGGCTGATCGAGGAGTTCATGGTGCTGGCCAACGTCGCGGCCGCCGAGTCGCTGGAGAAGGCGCGCACGCCGCTGATCTACCGCATCCACGAAGAGCCCTCCAAGGAAAAGATCTTCGCCTTCTCCGACTACCTGAAGACGATCGGCATGAGCTTCGCCAAGGGCCAGGTGATGAAGCCGTCGGTGTTCAACCGCATCCTGGCAAACGCCAAGGACGGGCCGCACGAGCAGGTGATGAACGACGTCGTGCTGCGCACCCAGGCCCAGGCCGTCTATGATCCCAACAACCTCGGCCATTTCGGGCTCAACCTCGCCAGGTACGCGCACTACACCTCGCCCATCCGCCGCTATGCCGATCTCATCGTCCATCGCGCGCTGATCCGGGCGCTGAAGCTGGGCGACGGCGGGCTGATCGACCGCGAGGTGGGCCGGCTTGCCGAAATCGCCGAGCACATCTCGACAACGGAGCGCCGCGCCATGGCGGCGGAGCGGGACTCCACCGACCGCTACGTGGCCGCATTCATGCAGGATCGCGTCGGCGCTGCGTTCGACGCGCGGGTCACAGGCGTGACGCGCTTCGGGCTGTTCGTGCGCCTGGCCGAAACGGGCGCCGAAGGCCTGTTGCCCGCGCGCGTGCTCGGAACGGAGTATTTCCGCCACGACGAACGGCGCCACGCCCTGGTGGGCGAGCGCACTGGCACGATTTACGGTCTGGGCGACATCCTGCGCGTGCGACTGGCCGAAGCCGCGCCGCTGACGGGTGGATTGCGATTCGATCTCGCCGAGGCCAATGAGCCCTCGCAGGTTTCCCGCCGCCCCGCCGCGGTGCGCCCGCGCAGCAAGCGACGCCGGTAACCATGCAGCGGACCAACTGACGCGGAGCGACGGAACGCCGGACAACTCCCGTTGTAACGAGTAAGGGGAGATTTCGTCATGAACCGCTGGCTTGTTCTTGTATTCCTGCTGGGCGGCACCGCAAATGCCGACAACATCGCGCTGAGCGACCAAAGCATCTCTTTGCCTGATTTCGGAACCGTCACGATCGGCGACTCGGCCGCGACGGCGTCGCGCGAGCTGCGCCAACCGATCGCCATGGCTCCCGGCACGAATCCCGAATCCTCGACCTGCATGATCTTCACGCCGAAAGGCCTGGAGTCCACAGGCGTCAGTCTCATATTCGAGGACAAGCGCATCACCCGCATCAATATCGATTACTACGGCGACGCGGCGGAACCGTTGTCGATCAAGACGGCAGCGGGCGTCGGTCTCGGCACAACGGAAGAAGATGTGAAGAAGGCCTATGCCGGCCACTTCCGCCTTGAGCCCGACAGCGGCGATCCGACCTGGCATTACATCTATGTGGATGCGCCGGGCGGCGAAACCGGGCTTCGCTTCGACACCGACGGCAAAAAAGTGAAGAGCATGCACGCCGGCCAGTACCCCGCGCTCAACTACAAGCAGGGGTGCTATTAGCCGGTGACCGGACGGACGTCGCGGCCGACGCGCCGAGCCTCAAGTCATTGATTTTAGCGGTTTTCCGTCCGCGACCGCGCCACCTTGACTTCGCCGGCTTCCCGGCTAGGTTACGCGCCCTTCCGAGTACCTCAGGAGAAGACCCATGGCGAAACCCACCACGGCCAAGATCAGGCTCAACAGCGAGGGCGGCACGGGATTCTTCTACGTGACGAAGAAAAACACCCGCACGATGACCGAGAAGTTCTCGATCAAGAAGTACGATCCGGTGCTGCGCAAGCACGTCGAGTTCAAGGAAGGCAAGATCAAGTAGGTCTGGCCTTCGCGCGCGCCATTTCCGCTTTTTCCATGAACGGCAGCATCAGACCGTGCACGATGGGCATGACGGCCAGCGGCATATCGTGCCCCCAGCCCTCGATCTCGTGATATTCCGCGCCAGGGATGCAGCCCGCAAGCTCGCGGCCGTGCGCGGCCGGCAGTAGCGTGTCGGCCGATCCGTGCAGCACCAGCGCCGGAACCTGCAAATCGCGCAGCCGCTCGCCGCGCGGGGCCGCCGTCAGGATTGCCGCCCAGTGGCGCAGCGCCCCTTCCGGATAGTACATGCGGTCGTAGCAGCGTCCGGCATGCGCGGCGACTTGCGCCTCGTCGACGGCAAATCCCGTTGATGAATAGGCCCGCCGACCCTTGACGGTGTGCTCGACGACGCTCGCCCGGTCATGGCCGGGGGCCGGGGTCGTGAGCGCCAGGTGTGCCTCAGGGGAGGACGGCGGCAGCCCGCGATCGCCGCTGGTCGTGAAGATGAGGGTCAGCGAGCGCACCTTGCCCGGGTGGTTTAGCGCCAGAAGCTGGGCGATCATGCCGCCCATGGAAACGCCGGCCACATGGGCGCTTTCGATTCCGAGCGCGTCCAGAAGCCCGGCGGCGTCGGCCGCCATGTCGTCGAGAGTGTATGGCGCGTCCGGTTTGGCACCGGCGCGCATGGCGGCCGTGATCGCTGCAAAATCCGGAATGCGGCCGTCGAATTTCCGGCTGAGGCCGGTGTCGCGGTTGTCGTAGGCGATCACTCTGAGGCCCACGCGCGTGAACCCCTCGATCCACTCCGGCGCCCAGGCGGTGAGCTGCTGGCTGAAACCGTGGACCAGCAGCAGCGGGACGCCCCCCGCCGGCCCGTAGGTGTGGTATGCGATCACGATTCCGTTTGCCGTCGCAGCGGTCATGGCATTTCCCCGTCTTGCCGCAAGTTTCAGGCGCAACCGTTCGCTTGACAAGACGGGCGACGGGTTCGAGCCTCTCGCCTTCTGGCAGCCGGGCAACCCGATGAGCGCTTTCGTCGTCGTCAACCCGCGGACGGTAAGCGGCAAGACACGCCGGGACTGGCGCGTGCTCGAGCCCGCGCTGGCGGCGGTTTATCCTTACATGTCGGTCGCCTTCACGCGGCGGCGAGGCGAGGCCACAGCGCTGGTTGCCGCTGCGTTGCGCGAGGGCCACTCGGAGATCGTGGCGGTCGGCGGCGACACCACGATGAACGAGGCCGTCAACGGCTTCTTCGACGCCGAAGGCGCCGTTTCGCCCGATGCGGTGCTGGCGTTCGTCTCCAACGGCACGCAGAGCGACTTCGAAAAGGCGTTTGGAGACCGCAAAACCGGCCTCGACGCCGTCGCTCACCTGCGGCAGTCCCACATCCGCCCGATCGATGTGGGGCGGGTGCGATTCCTGTCAAAGGACGGCCTTCCGCGCATGCGTTATTTCGCCAACATCGCTTCGTTCGGGCTTTCGGGGCTGATCGTGGACGCGGTGAACCGGTCCGTCTTTGCCGGGCTTTTCGGGCCGCGGCTCGGCTTCGGACTTCACAGCGCGCTCGGCATGTTGCGTTTTCGCGGCCGCGCCGCGAGGCTGATCGTGGATTCGGTGTTCGACGAGATCGTCGTCATTTCGACCGTTGCCGTGGCCAACGGACGCGTGTTCGGAGCCGGCATGCAGGTGGCGCCAGAGGCAAGGCCCGACGACGGCCAGTTCGACGTCGTGGTCATCAACAACGGCCCCGCGGCCCGGATGCTGGCCGACATGAAGCTGATCTATGCCGACGAGCATCTCGGCAACGCCAACGTGCGCGTTGTCCGCGGGCGCAGAGTCGTGGCGGCGCCCGTAGCGGAAACCAAGGGCCGGCCGGTCTTGCTCGAAACCGACGGCGAGTGCGTCGGCCGGCTGCCCGCGACATTCGAGATACTCCCCCGCGCGCTGAATGTGCGATGCTGACACCGGTGAGGGGCGCCGATGGGTATCGACCGGACCAAATTGCGCTGGAACGGCTGGGGCTGGGCCGCGCGCAAGGACGACATTTCGGAACGGGCGGAAGTCTGGAGCTGGCTTGCCGGTGAATTGGGCATGCCCGCGCTGCTCGCGACGCCGGGGCGGCCGCTCGAAGACCTCAAGCTGTCCGACAGCCGACTGTCGGTGCAGGACCGCGTCGAGCTGAGCGCGATCGTCGGCGCCAATCAGGTCCGCGACAATCTCAGCGAGCGCGTTTTCCATGCGCTCGGCCGCGGTTATGCAGACCTGCTGCGGCTTAGGGCGGGCGATCTTTCGGACGCGCCGGACGCGGTCGTCTATCCCCGCAGCACCGAGGAAGTGCTGGCGGTGCTGGCCTACGCCTCGCGCAAGCGCATCGCTGTGATCCCCTTCGGAGGCGGCACCAGCGTGGTCGGCGGAGCGAACGCGGAGCGCGGCCCCTTCGGCATGGTCATCGCCATCGATCTTTCCGATATGGACCGGGTCGTCGACGTCGATCCGCTCTCGGCGACCGCCACGGTCGAAGCGGGCATCTACGGACCGGCACTCGAGAAGGCGCTGCAAGCCAAGGGATTCACGCTCGGCCACACGCCGACCTCGTTCGAATTCTCCACCGTCGGCGGCTGGATCGCCCACAGAGGCGCGGGTCAGGGCGCGAGCCGCTACGGCCGTGCGGACGACTGGCTGGTTTCGGCCAAGCTCGCCACGCCGCGCGGACTGCTCACCAGCGGCGATTTCCCCGCAACCTCGGCAGGACCGCGGCTGAACGATCTGGTGGCCGGGTCAGAAGGGGCTTTCGGAATCATCACCGAGGCCACGCTGCACATCCGCCCGCTGCCCGAGGTCGTGGATTATCGCGGCTACCTGTTGCGCGACTTTGCCGGCGGAATAGCGGCGATCCGCGCCGCCATGCAGGACGGCTGCGGCTGCGCCATGCTGCGCCTTTCCGACGGCGAGGAAACCAGGTTCGAGCACGCCTATGCCCGGTTGGACAAAGCTCGCGGCCCCCTGCTTCACCTGGTCGAGCGCTATCGCAAGCTGCGCGGATTCGGCGACAGGCCGTGCCTTTTGATCGCGGGCTACGAAGGCGACAAGCAGACCACCGCACTGGCGCGGCAGCGCTTCGGCGAGATCGTCGGCCGTTTCGGGGTCGCCGCGGTGGGCCGCAGCGTGGGCGAGAAGTGGCGCCGGAACCGATTCCAGGCGCCTTACCTACGCGATCCGATGCTCGATCGCGGCGTTGGAGTGGACACCATCGAGACCGCGGCGAGCTGGTCGAAGCTCGATGCCGTGTATGGGGCCGCACGAACCGCCCTCGAGAACGCCATGCGCGAAGCCGTGCCGCGCGAAGATGCGCATGGACTCGTCCTCTGCCACGTCAGCCATGCCTATCCCACGGGGGCCGGCCTCACCTTCACGATCATCTTCCCGCGCCGGCTCGACGGCGACCTCGAGCAGTGGCGGAAGATCAAGACCGCCGCGGTGGAAGCCATCCTGGGCAGCGGCGGCACGCTCAGCCATCATTACGGCATAGGCACCGCGAACGCGGCCTGGATGCGCCGCGAGAAAGGCCCGCTCGGGCTTGACCTCTTGCGCGCCATCAAGGCGGCGGTCGATCCTGAGGGCATCCTGAACCCGGGCAAGCTCGTCCCTTAACCAGTCGTTACCTGCCGCTCCGCTACGATGCCACGCCACAGATGCGGCTTTGCGATGTTCGTTCCGAAACCATCTCCGGCGTGGCGCCTCTACCGGCACATCGTGCGCACGCGGGTCGAGTTCTTCGCCGTGCCGCAAGCCGTTCCGCGCGTGGACGTGCTGAAGCTGTGCGACCTGCCCGCCGCGTTCCCCGGCGTGCACAACGAGTACCGGCCCACGATCTTCATCGACCTGCGCCAGTCGGAAAACGAGCTGTGGAACGCGGTCATCCTCAAGACGCGCAAGGTCATCCGCCAGGCGATGCGCGACGGGATTGCCATCGGGCGTGTTTCGCGGATCACCGAACCGGTCTGGAATGCGTTTTTGGAGGCCCACTCCAAGCTGCGCCAGCGCAAGGCAAATGCAGGCGCCCTCGGCGTGGGGCAGATCGGCGAGCTGATCGCCCAGGACCGGTTCGTGCTGACGGTAAGCCGCGATGCGCAAGGCCATGTGCTGTCCTGGCACGGCTACGTCCGCACGCCCGAACGGGTGCGGCTGTTCACGACCGTCTCCGACATGGATCCGTCGCGCGACACGCACTGGAACAACCTGGTGGGCCGCGCCCATCGCCTGCATCACTGGCAGGACATGCTGGCCTTCAAGAACGAGGGCGTGCGCATTTACGATTTTGGCGGCGTCTATCGCGGCACCGAAGACAGCGAACAGATGAACATCGCGCGCTTCAAGCAGAGCTTCGGGGGCTGTTTTGCGGACAGCTATGACGCCGTCGTGCCCCTGACGATCAAGGGCAGGCTGGCGCTGTCGCTCGTGGCCCATATCGGCGCCGAGGCGCGCGCCGGCGGCCCCGTCGTCGGAGCGCCCGCATGACGACGTGCCTGATGCTGCACGGTATCGGCGAGCCTCCCGCGCACGCACCGGGCGAGGAATGGCCGTACTGGGTTTCCCGCTTCGTGTTCGAGGCCATCCTCGATCTGGTTCGCGAGGCGCCGGCCCGGCTCACCTTCGACGACGGCAATGCGTCGGACGTGGAGATCGCGCTGCCCGCGCTGACCCGCCGGGGCCTGACCGCCGCGTTTTTCATCCCTTCGGACCGCATCGGCAAGCCGCATTACCTGAGCGAAGCGGACGTGCGCGCGCTCCACGCGGCTGGGATGGAAATCGGCTCGCACGGCTGCAGGCACCTGCGCTGGACCGACGTGCCAGATGCCGAGATCGCGCGCGACGTGACGGTCTCGATCGAAAGGATTTCGTCGATCATCGCAGCGCCCGTGCGCAGCGTGGCGATCCCGTATGGCGCCTGCGATCGGCGGGTCCTGCGCGTCTTGCGCCAGATCGGCATCAGCCGGGTTTATTCCAGTTTCCGGGGGCCGGAACTCGAAGGCGCGTGGCTGGTGCGCCGCGATTGTATTACGCGTGACACGACGCTTCCGAACATCAAGCACCTCATAGCGGCCGAAACAAACGCGGCGGAGGCGGCGATCTCGTTCCTGCGCCTGTGGCGGCGCGCCGGCAGCGCGGTGATATCGAAGGCGTGATCAGAGCGCCTCGAACGCCTCGCGTAGCGCCCTGGCCGCCGCCGTCAGCGCCTCATGGGCCTGCGGAAACACCGACAGCATCTGCGTGAAGCAGTGGAGCATGCCCGGATAGTCCGCAATCGTCACCTCGACACCCGCCGCGCGCAGCTTTTCCGCATAGGCGAGGCCTTCGTCGTGCAGAGGATCACAGCCCGCCAGCATGACGAGCGCGGGCGGCAGCCCCGCAAGGTCCTCGGCCAGCAGCGGTGACAGGCGCGGATCGGCGGTGTCGGCGGCGCCTGCATAGTCGCGATAGCAGAACTCCAGCGGTTCCCTTTCCAGGAAATAGCCGGTCGCGAATTCCCGCATCGAGGGGAATGTCGAGCCGAGCATCGTCACCGGGAAAAGCAGAAGCTGGAAGGCGATTTTCGGCGCGCCCCTTGCGAGCTGGCAGACCACCGCAGCGAGATTGCCGCCCGCGGAGTCTCCGCCCACCGCCAGGCGGTTGGCGTCGATGCCCAGCTCGCGCGCATTGGCCTCGACCCATCTGGTTGCGGCAAACGCATCGTCGACGGCAGCCGGGAACTTGTTTTCGGGAGAACGCCGATAGTCGACGGCAATCACGCGCGCCGAGGCTTCGCCCGCCAGAACGCGGCAGGTCTGGTCGTGCGAATCCAGGTCGCCCACGCGGAACGCCCCGCCGTGAAAATAGATCAGCGCCGGCAGGGCCTCGCCGCCCGCGGCCACGGGCGTATAGACCCTGAGCGCCAGCTCGCCGCCCGCTCCAGGCATGGCGATGTTTTCGATCCCGCCGATCGGAATGTCCTTGGCCCCGACCATCTTCATCATCGCGCGCATGCCCGCGCGCATTTCGTCCGGGCTCAATTCCCAGACTTTCGGACGCGGCGCGGCCGCAAGCGAATCGAGGAATTGCCGGGCAAGGGGATCGAGCGTCATGTCGGTCCGCGTGGAGAGGCGTTGGAATGTGAAAGCAAACGCTGACGGCTGGCAAGCTTAGTGGATTGTCGGGATTCGGTCGGGATCCGTCCGGTGCAGCACGACGTCTTCCACAAGAATCGAGATCGACAGCCAGAACAGCGCCCGCTTGCGGTCGCCCTCGGCGTCCATTTCAACGAACGCCTGGCGCGCGTAATCACGGGCCAGCACGCCATGCTCGCTCGCAAGTTGCGCGGCCAACTGGCAGAGTTTATGGGCCGAAATAGGCATGGCGGGGATTGCACCACCGCTGGGTAACAAGGCCGTTAATCCCGCAGGGAAATTACTGGAAAGTACAACGGGCAGTCGTTATTATCTCTTAATTCCAACACACATCGGGGGTATGTGGGACCGGAGATTGAAATGTCCAGAAGCGTTCTGTTGATCATCGGCGGGGGGATCGCCGCTTACAAAACCCTGGAGCTGATCCGCCGGTTGAAGGAGCGCGGCATCGCGAGCCGGGCCATCCTCACCAAGGCGGGAGCCGAGTTCGTGACCCCGCTATCCGTTTCGGCGCTCAGCGGCAGCAAGGTCTACACCGACATGTTCAGCCTCATCGACGAGGCCGAGATGGGGCACATCCAGCTTTCGCGCAGCGCCGATCTGGTGGTGGTCGCGCCGGCGACCGCAAACCTGATGGCGGCGCTCGCGAACGGGATTGCCGACAGCCTGGCATCCACGGCGTTGCTGGCCACCGACAAGCCGATCCTGATGGCGCCGGCGATGAACGTGAGGATGTGGAACCACCACGCCACGCAGCGCAACCTCAACACTTTGAAGGCCGACGGCGTGTTCTTCGTCGGCCCGAACGACGGAGAGATGGCCTGCGGCGAATACGGGCCTGGGCGCATGGCCGAGCCGGAGGAGATTCTCGGTGCGATCGAAAGGCTGCTCGCGGTGTCCGGGCCGCTCGAAGGCGTGAAGGCGCTGGTGACCGCGGGCCCAACGCATGAGCCGCTCGATCCCGTGCGCTTCCTCGGCAACCGTTCCTCGGGCAAGCAGGGATACGCCATCGCCGACGCCCTGGCGCGAGCCGGCGCGGAAACAACGCTGGTATCGGGTCCGGTCGGGCTCTCCGTTCCCGCGCGCGTGAAATTGCTGAAGGTGGAGACCGCACGCGAGATGCTGGCGGCGTGCCAGAGCGTCCTTCCGGTGGAGGTGGCCGTGCTGACTGCGGCCGTCGCCGACTGGCGTCCCGAAACCGCCGCCAACGCCAAGATCAAGAAATCGGAGAACGGCCCGCCGGCCATGAAGCTGACGGCGAACCCCGACATCCTGGCCACGCTGGCCGCCGGTTCGAACCGCCCCGCCCTCTTGATCGGCTTTGCCGCGGAAACCGACAATGTCGTCGCCAACGCGGTCGACAAGCGCAAGCGGAAAGGCTGCGACTGGATCGTGGCCAACGACGTCAGCGGCGACGTGATGGGCGGCGAGCGAAATAGCGTGCACCTCATCACCGCGAAGGGCACCGAAAGCTGGCCCGAACTCGACAAAGCTGAAGTTGCTGCGCGGCTCGTCGCCCGCATCGCTTCGGCGCTGGAGAAGGCGGCATGAAGCTCGACGTCTTGCGCCTGCCTCACGCCGCCGACCTACCGCTGCCGGCCTATGCCACGGAAGGCTCCGCGGGTCTCGACCTTCTGGCTGCCATCGATGCCGAGGTGGAGCTGAAGCCGGGCGCGCGCGCGCTGATCCCCACCGGCATCGCCGTGGCGCTTCCCGCGGGCTTCGAGGCACAGGTGCGCCCGCGCTCGGGCCTGGCGCTGCATCATGGCGTCACGCTGCTCAACACGCCCGGCACGATCGACAGCGACTACCGCGGTGAGGTCAAGGCGACACTCATCAATCACGGCGATGCGCCGTTCCGCGTGGTGCGCGGCATGAAGATCGCCCAGCTCGTCGTCGCGCGCCACGAAACTGCCCAACTCAACGAAGTCTCCGAACTGCCCGCCAGCCGCAGAGGCGCAGGCGGCTTCGGTTCCACGGGCATGAAATCCGATGCTTAGGCTCTCGCGAAAAACTCTGCTTGCTCTGGAAGCGGTGATCGACATCGCCTTCAACGCGCGCCCCGAACCGGTGCAGGCCAAGGAGATCACCGCCCGGCAGGGCGTGCCTCAGCGCTACCTCGAACAGGTGATGCAGCAGCTCGTGCGCGCCGGGATTCTGAAGGGCGTGCGCGGACCCCGCGGCGGTTATCGTCTGGCCAAGGAGCGCCGGCGCATCTCGGTGGGCGACATCGTGCGCGCCGCCGAAACCGGCGACGAGGAAAACGGCGAGGAGATCGGGCCCAGCTCCGAGCTGGGAATGCGCATTGTCAACCCGTTCATCCAGTCGTTGCAGGATGAGGTGATGGGCCGGCTCGATTCCATCACCGTGGAAGATCTCTGCCAGCAGGCCCGCGCCGCGGGCGTCCGCGCCGGCGAGCACATTTCCGCCGATTTCACGATCTGAAAGAAGGAGTCCTTCCATGCCCGAACGCAAGCCCGGCCGCGGCCGCATCTTCAGCTCCATCACCGAGACCATCGGCGACACGCCGCTGGTGCGCTTGGCAAGGCTGCCGCAGCAGGCGGGAGTGAAGGCCGATGTTCTGTTGAAGCTCGAGTTCTTCAACCCGCTTTCTTCGGTCAAGGACCGCATAGGCGTGGCCATGATCGAGGCGCTCGAGAAGCAGGGCAAGATCGCGCCGGGCAAGACCACGCTGGTTGAGCCCACCAGCGGCAATACCGGCATCGCGCTCGCCTTCGTGGCCGCGGCCAAGGGCTACAAGCTGATCCTCGTCATGCCGGAATCGATGTCGCTCGAACGCCGCAAGATGCTGATGATCCTGGGAGCGGAAGTCGTGCTTACCGAGGCCGCCAAGGGCATGAAGGGATCGATCGCCCGGGCGCAGGAGATCGTCAATTCCGATCCCAGTGCGATCATGCCCCAGCAATTTGAGAACCCCGCCAATCCCGACATTCACCGCCGCACCACCGCCGAGGAGATCTGGAACGACACGGCCGGCAAGGTGGACGTGGTGATCGCCGGAGTCGGCACCGGCGGCACGATCACCGGCGTGGGCCAGGTGCTGAAGGCGCGCAAGCCCGCCGTCAGGATGGTCGCGGTCGAGCCGGAGGATTCGCCGGTGCTGTCTGGCGGCCAGCCCGGCCCGCACAAGATCCAGGGCATCGGCGCGGGCTTCGTGCCGGCGATCCTCGACCGCGGCGTGATCGACGAGGTGGTGACGATCTCCAACGAAACGGCGTTCGAAACCGCCCGCAAGCTGGCGCGCACCGAGGGCATTCCGGTCGGCATCTCGTCGGGGGCGGCGGTGGCGGCGGCGTTCGAGGTCGGCATCCGCCCGGAGATGGCAGGCAAGACGATCGTGGTGATCATCCCCTCGTTTGCCGAACGCTATCTGTCGACGGCGCTGTTCGAAGGGCTCTGATCAGCAGGCCTTCAGCACGTCCGCCAGAACGTCCGGCCGATCGGTGCAGATCGCATCAATGCCGAGGGCGCAGAGCCGGCGCATTTCCACCGGATCGTCCACCGTCCAGGCGCCGACCCTGAGGCCGAAGCCGCGCGCCTCGGCGACGCTGTCCGCGTTCACGTCCGCCCAAATCGGAAACCAGCCGTCGGCACCCGCGGCCTTCGCCGCCGCGATCGGCGATCCGCCGTATTTCACCGCATCGTATCCCGCAGCCCATGGCGAGGTGGCGTCGCGCGCCCAGGTCCGCAGCACATCGAGAACCACCTGCGGCGGCGGATCGTGCTCCGGCGGCGGCGTGCCCTCGGCGAGCCAGCTTGCCGGCATAGTCGAGAACCAGCAGATCGCGTCGGCTGCGACCTTCTTGACGTGCAGCAGCGCCGGCCAGTCGAACGTCACGAAAACGACGCGATCGAGATAGTCGTGTTCGACGATCTCCGCCACGGCCCGCTCCGCCAACTTCTGCGGTGTTGCCGACTCGGAGCGGTTGGCGTACGCGGTCTTCAGTTCGACGAACAGCCGGAACGGCGCGCGCGCCGTCTTCGCCACGGCGATCACTTCCGCCAGCAGCGGAACCGACTCGTCGTCCTGCCACAGGACGCCGGCGTGCCGCTTCGCGTAGTCGCTCGACGGATCGGCGCGACCGACATCGAGCATGCAAAGCTCGAAGAAGGAAGAGTCCTTCACCAGCGGCATGGGCGGCTTGAGCCAGTGTTTGTTCGCGTCGCGGCATATTTCCGGCTTCAGGCGCAGATCGTGGAAGACGACCACCTCGTCGTCGCGCGTGAGCTGCACGTCCAGCTCGGCGCCGTCGCAACCGCGGCTCACCGCATGCGCAAACGCGGCAAGCGTGTTCTCCGGCCGCAACAGCGCGCCCCCGCGATGCGCAATATTCCACGGCGCCATGGCCCGAGCTTATCGCGATCGCGCGCCAGCGGCACGCGCGAATCGGCGAGTTGTGGGCAAAACTCACATTCGCGGTGTGAATGGCGGGCCAGAATCAACAGCCCGACCGGACGAGCGGCCATGGCGTCCCCGCGCACGCGCCAGACGGTGATGCGGCTCGCCGGATCGCGGGCGCAGGCCCTGTCCCCATGTCGCGGCATAAGCCGTTGTTGCGGCAAAGCACTGCATGGCAGCGATCCGCGCCCGCCGTGTTGACTTCGCCCGTTTGCCGTCGTACCTCCAGCGGCAGTTGAGGGGCGCAAGCTCCGGTGAAAAAGGCGGCAAGGCGGATGATGATCAACAAGGATGCGAAGCTGACGGCCGTGCCGTTCGCCCCGTGCGAAGGCGTGTGCGCCGTTTGGGCTCGCGAGGAGGCTGCCGGCTAGACTGTTGTGATTCTGCCGATTTCCGCCCTCCCGAGCCCGGCTCCGGAGGGTTTTTTGTCGCCGCCGCGGTTCGAAGAGTAGTTGGTGTGATGTCGGAATTTGCAAACCTGGATTACGCACCCACTCCCGCTGCGGCCGCTTCGCCCTGGCGCGAGGAAGCGCGCGAGCTGTTCAAGCTGGCCTTTCCTTTGGTCGTGACGCAGGTGGCGCAGATGGCGATCCTGACCACCGACACCATGATGCTGGGCCACCTCAGCAAGGCCGCACTGGCGGGCGCGGCGCTGGGCAACACGGTGTTCTATTTTGCGTGGCTGTTCGGGCTCGGCCCCACCGCCGCGATTTCCCCGATGATCGCGCACATACTCGGCGCAAGGCCCAAGGATCGCGCGGGCGTGCGCGCCGTGACCCGCATGGGTTTCTGGGGCGTGGCTCTTATCTCGGTGCCGTTGCTGGTGTTCCTGATGTTCACCAAGGACGTTCTTCTGGCGCTCGGCCAGAAGCCGGAACTGGCGCAGGCGGCCGGGCAGTTCGTGCGGCCGCTGTCGGTCGGGCTGCCAATGTCGCTGGGCTACCAGGTGCTGCGCAACTATGCGACCGCGCTGGGCCGGCCCAACACTCCGCTGCTGGTCATGGCGGTAACGATCCTGTTCAACGCCGCGGCGGATTATGCGCTGATCTACGGCCACTTCGGATTTCCCCGACTCGAACTGGTCGGTTCGGGCATCGCCAGCGCGTGCTCGTACACCTTCAGCTTTGCCGCCATGGCCGCGATCGCGCTTGCGCATCCCGGCTTGAAACAATACCGCGTGTTCCGGCGCTTCTTCCGTCCGCACTGGGAGAAGTTCGCCGAGCTGTTCCGGCTCGGCGCGCCGATCGGGCTGACCATGATGTTCGAGGCTGCGCTGTTCAACGCCTCGACGCTTCTGATGGGAACGTTCGGGACCGCGTCCGTGGCGGCGCACGTCGTTGCGCTCAACGTTCCCTCGATAACCTTCATGGTGCCGCTCGGCATCGCCATGGCCGCCACCGTGCGCGTCGGGCTCGCCGCCGGTGCGGGCGACCGGCCGGGCGTGCGGCGGGCGGGGTATGCCGCGCTCATGATGTCGGTCGCGGTCATGAGTGTCGCTGCCGTCATCCTGGGGCTGTTCCCGCGTCAGATCGCGGGCCTTTACTTTGCGGCGCGCAATCCCGAAAACGCCGATGTTCTGGCCCTGGCGACGACGTTTCTTCAGGTCGCCGCGGCGTTCCAGGTGTTCGACGGCATTCAGGTGACGGCCTCGCTCAGTCTGCGCGGTCTGAAGGATGCCCGCATGCCGATGTGGATCGCAGGGGCAAGCTATTGGCTCGCCGGTTTCCCCGTCTGCCTGGGACTGGGAGTGGGCTTGCGCATGCAGGGACTGGGCGTGTGGATCGGCCTTGCTTTCGCCTTATTGGTGGCAGCAACATTGCTGTGCTGGCGGTTCTGGTATCTCTCGCACGACCGCCGCGGAGGGTGAACATGCGCGCCGGGATCATCGCAATCGCAATGTCTGCGATCACGACGGCTGCGCTTGCCTCGCCGCCCTATGCCAACGAGCTGATGCTGCCGACCGCCGGCGCGGCCCGCGCCGCCTCCGATGCGGCCATTCCCAGCGTGGCCCGCGGCCAGTTCCTCGGGCTTGCCTGCGCCAGCGTCGAACGCGCGGCAAGCGACGCGGTGCGGGTGGTGCTGCTCACGGGGGCCGATGCCGCCGAGACCGGATACTCCGGCGTGCTCGCTACCGAGCAGGAGATCAGCGGCAGCACCGTGCACGTCCGCGTGCCGGACCTGCCCGACCTTGTCCAGCGCATCGTCAGCATCAAGGTGTACGTCACCGACGCGCACGGCTTGAAGAGCTGCGACGGCGGCAAGGTGAGAATCGTCTAGTGTCCCGATTCCGAAATTCGCCACATCTCGATACCGGCTTACTGCGAGTTTCGGAATCGAAAGAACTGGCAACTCATTGAATCCTAGTGTCGCCTTGGCTTCGAAGTTCGCCAGGCGGCCGATATCGGTGATGGCGCGAACTTCGAAACCACGACACTAGATCAACAAGCCACCGGGCGGCCGATCCGATGGGGCTCAGACGAACCGCCACGCGATCGCGGCGACGCCCGCGATCACTGCCGCCACCCACAATGTGACGCGCGTGAAGCGGGTGTGGTGAAGCTGCGCTTCGGCGATCTGGCGCGCGGTGTCGGGATGGAGGCGCAAGCCCCCTTGCGCCAGCATCAGCGAGATCACCTCGGTGTTGCGTAAGAAGGCGGGCAACTTCTGCGCCGCGCGGGCCATCGCGCCCACGCCTTGGCTGACCTCGAGCAGGCGGGCTTCGGGGCTGAGCCGGTCCAGCATCCAGCGCTCCACCACCGGGCGCGAGGCCGCCCAGATGTCGAATTCGGGATCGAGGCTGCGCGCCACGCCTTCCACCACCACCATCGTCTTCTGCAGCAAAAGAAGCTGGGGCTGGGCCTGCATGTCGAAGCGGCGCGTGGTGTCGAACAGCTGCTGCAGCAGCCGGGCCATCGACATCTCGCGCGCAGGCCGGCCGAAGATCGGCTCGCCGATGGCGCGCAGGGCCTGCGCGAAGGTGTCCACCGGATGATGCGGCGGCACGAAGCCGGCGTCGTAATGGACCTGCGCCACGCGCACGTAATCGCGGGCGAGGAAGCCGGCAATGGTTTCCGCCATGAAGCGGCGCATCGCCGGATCGAGCCGGCCCATGATGCCGAAATCGACCGCGACCAGCCGCCCGTTGCGGTCGATGAACAGGTTGCCCGGATGCAGGTCGGCGTGGAAGAAGCCTTCGCGCAGCACCTGAGTCAGGAACGTGCGCATCAGGATAAGCGCCACCTCCCTGGGATCGTGGCCGGCCGCGCGCAGCGCTTCCACGTCGCGGATGGGAACGCCGTCAATCCATTCCGTGGTCAGCACGCGCTCCGCGGTCCGCGCCCAGTCGACCTCGGGCACGCGGAACGCGGCATCGGGATGCATGCGCTCGGCCAGTTCGCAGGCTGCGGAGGCTTCCATCCGCAGATCGAGTTCGAGCGCCGTCGAGGCGGCGAGCGTGCCGATCAGCGCGGTGAGGCGCAGGCGGCGGGCCTCGGCCGAGAACCGTTCGGCCATGCGTGCGGCAAATGCGAGCGTGGCAAGATCGCGCGCGAACTCCGCCTCGATGCCGGGCCGCAAGATTTTCACCGCGACGCGCCGGGGCGGGATGTCGGCGGTTTCGGCCGCGTGCACCTGCGCGATGGAGGCGGCGGCGACCGGCTCGCCGAACGTGGAAAACAGCTGCTCCACCGGACGGCCGAAGGCGAGCGCGATCTGCGCCTTGGCCGCCTCGGTGGGGAACGGCGGCAGGCGGTCCTGCAGGCCTTCGAGCGCGGCCGCAACTTCGCGACCCACGATGTCCGAACGCGTCGCCAGCACCTGCCCCAGCTTGATGTGGGCGGGGCCGAGGCTTTCCAGGGCACGCGCCAGGCGCTCACCGGGCGTTCCTTTCTGATGGCGGCCGCTGCCCAGCACGCGCCGCAGCATGCGCACGCGCGGCGGCATCATCGCCAGGTACTCGCGCGGGAACAGCGCGTCGTGCCGGGCCAGCGTGCGGGCGATCTTCCAGGTACGGAAAAAGCTGGCGATCGCGCGCGCCATGATCAGATTCTCCACGCCGAGTGCATGGCGGCGATGCCGCCCGACAGATTGCGCACCGTCACCGGCTTGAGCCCCGCGGCTTCGATCATCCGGGCGAACTCGGCCTGCGGCGGGAAGCGGCGGATGCTCTCCACGAGATACACATAAGCTTCGCGGTCGCCCGCGACGATCTCTCCGATCCTGGGCAACACCGAGAACGAGAACTTGTCGTAGAGCGTGTCGAGACCCGGCACCTGCACCCGCGAAAACTCCAGACATAGGAAGCGCCCGCCCGGCTTCAGCACGCGCCGCGCCTCGCACAGTGCCCGATCGACGTGCGTCACGTTGCGGATGCCGAAAGCGATGGTGTAGGCGTCGAAGCTTTTGTCCGGGAACGGCAGCGTCTGGGCATCGCCGGTCACCCAGGTGATGGCGCCCTCGCCTTTGGCCTTGGCCCGCTTGACGCCTTCGGCCAGCATGTCGGGGTTGATGTCGCAGACCGTGATGTTCGGATCGCCGTCGCGGCGGCGGATCCGGTCGGCGATACGCAACGCTATGTCGCCGGTGCCGCCGGCCACGTCGAGCACGCGCCAGCCGGGCCGGGGGTTGAGCCAGTCGACCATGGCGTCCTTCCACAGCCGGTGGACGCCGCCGCTCATCAGGTCGTTCATCAGATCGTAGTTGCGTGCGACCGATGAGAACACGCCGCGCACGAGCTCCTCCTTCTCGCCCGCGGGCACATCGCGGAATCCGAAAGAGGCGGTATGATCGGAGTCGCTCACCATGGCGGGACCATAATGCCTGAATTGCCCGAAGTCGAAACCGTCCGCATGGGCCTGGCGCCGGTCCTGGAGCACCACCGCTTGGTTAAGGTGGAAACGCGCCGCGGCGGCCTGCGCGCGCCCTTTCCCAAGGACTTTGCCCGGCGTCTGACCGGCCGGCATGTGAAGCGGCTGGTGCGGCGGGCCAAGTACCTGCTGGCCGAGCTCGATCGCGGTGAAACGCTGGTGATCCACCTCGGCATGAGCGGGCGCATGGCCGTCTATGCCGCGGGCAGCGAACGCAGGCTCGGTCAATACGTTTATGATGCAGCGCCTCCCGGCGCGGGAAGTGCCAAGCACGACCATGTGGTGATCGAAACCGACGCGCCCGCCCGCATCGTCTTCACCGACCCGCGCAGGTTCGGACTGATGACCCTGGTCGACACCGCGCACCTCGGCGAAGACAAGCTGTTCGAGGGACTGGGCATCGAGCCGCTCTCCGCTCAATTCGACGCCGCGTGGCTCGCCCACGTGTTGAAGGGCAAGAAAACCGCAGTCAAATCGGCGCTACTCGACCAACGCGTGATCGCCGGCCTGGGCAACATCTACGCCTGCGAGGCGCTGTTTCGGGCGCGCATTTCGCCCCGGCGGCTGGCCGGCAAGGTGCGCTCCGACGCGGTCGCGGCGCTGGCGCAGGCGATCAAGGCCGTGCTGAAAGAGGCGATCGCCGCCGGCGGCTCCTCATTGCGCGATTACAAGAAGGCCGATGGCAGGCTCGGCGACTTCCAGCATCACTTTGCGGTCTATGATCGCGAAGGCCAAGCTTGCCCCAACTGCGGCGGCACGGTGAAGCGCATCGTCCAGACGGGACGCTCGAGCTTTTTCTGCCCCAAATGCCAGGCGTGAGGACCACAAAAGCAAAGCGGGCCGCCCAAAACACCCAAAGGACGGCCCGCTCGCACAGCTACGGGGTACAAACCTCAAATAGGGGCAGCCCGCGTCGATTCAAGGCCCTGACGCAGATTTAATGCTGGGCGGATTTCCAGTCTGATCTCAGCATCTTGGAGCAGACCCGCGACCTCGGCCGAAGCAAGCGATAACCAGGTGCAGAACACGGCGCACAACGGGCTAAACCAGTATCATTGACTATGTCAATGATACTGGCAATTATATCGTCCATGGGAGATTTTCGTGACCCTTTCCGCCATCGCGGCGGCGAGATGCACCTGCTGCGCGAGATCGTGCGCACGCACCAGGCGATGATGGCCGCGTTCTCGCGCACCATGGGCGTGCCCGGATCGCGCTTCGCGCTGATGCGTGTGTTGGCGTCCGCAAAGGACGGCATCGGCGTGATGGAGATTGCCGCCCAGCTCGGCATCAATGCCGCGGCTGTCGTGCGGCAGGTGAACGAACTGGAATCCGAGGGGGTTGTGCGCCGCCGGGCCGACACCCGCGACGGCCGGCGTAACTACGTCAGCTTATCGGTGAAGGGCGCAAAGCTGTTTTCCGAGATGCACGAGCGCAGCCATGCCCTTGAGCACGCGTTGGTCGCGAAGATCGGCGCCGAGAAGATGATCGCCGCGGCCGAGGTGCTCGCAAGCTTGCGGGAATGTGTGGGGACGATCGCCAATGACCGCCTGACCGCCGTTCCATAAGCGCGCCTTTGTGGCCATCATGGCCTTCTTTTCGGGCATCGGCCTACCGGTCAGCGGCCTGATGAACCATCTTTACGACTTTGCGCCGCTGACGACCGCGCGCCATGCCTGGATGGCGGCGCACACCGTCATGGGCTTGCTGTTCGCCACGTTCGTGGACTTGCACACCGCGCTCAACTGGCGCGCTTTGATGAGCCATTTCTGCGGTGCGGCGGCGATGCCCGCCGCGAGACCGAATGGGCCGGCGTGATCGTGGCCGATCTGCCGGGACTTGCAGGTGTCGTACATGGGCTGGGCCGTGAAGGAAACGTGATCCGGACGACCTCCCCACCCGGGGAGGTCGCGGGTTCTTGTCCCTCATTTTGCCATCGCCGGGACGGCACCCGTCTCCAGCAGCGTCTTGAGGTTCGACAGGATCTTGGGCCAGCCGCCCGACACAGCCTGGATGAACTTCGAGTCCGCCCGTTCGATCGAATGGGTGATCGTCAGCTTGACCGTCTCGCCCGTGGGCTCCAGCTCCATCACGCAGCGCGAAAAGCCCTCGTCCTTGAGTTCCGGCTTGAACTCGTTGCGCCACTTGAGGACCAGCCGGCGGGGCCGGTCGATCTCGACCACCTCGCCCATGTCGGCGACGCGGCCGTCCTCGAACACGAGCTTCCACGGAGCACCGGGCTTCCATTCGGATTCCTGGTGCATGCCGAACCAGTATTGCCGGTTGAACTCAGCGCTGATCAGCGCCTCCCACAGCTTTTCGGCGGTGGTCCTGATATAGGTCACGTAGACGAACTGACTGCTCATTACCCGTTTCTCCTTCATTCGTTTTCCAGCTTCCTCTTCAGCTCCGCGAGCGCCCGCACCCGGTGACGCTCGTATTTGCCGATCCACCGCTCGGCGATTTCGTTGATCGGAACGGGATTGAGGAAGTGGAGCTTCTCGCGGCCGTGCCATTGAACGGCGACGAGGTTGGCCTCTTCCAGCAGCGCCAGGTGCTTGGTTACTGCCTGGCGCGACATCGCCATGCCCTCGCACAGGTTGCCTAGCGTCTGCCCATTCCGGGCATGGAGACGGTCCAAGAGTTGCCGCCGCGCCGGGTCGGCAAGGGCCTTGAACACCGCGTCCATGCTCATGATGGACACGATAATATGCAACTATTCGGTTGCATGTCAAGGGGTGATAGAATTTCGATATGAGCGAGATTCGCATCACGCCCACGATTGCCGTCGACGAACGCGAACTGGAAGAGAGTTTCGTGCTGGCCTCCGGTCCCGGCGGGCAGAACGTCAACAAGGTATCGAGCGCGGTGCAGCTCCGCTTCAACGCGGCGGCGAGCCTGTCGCTGCCCGAACCGGTGCGCTTCCGGTTGATGCAGATGGCGGGAAGTCGGCTCACGAAGGACGGCATCCTGGTGCTGGTGGGTCGCAGGTTCCGCGACCAGAACCGCAACCGCCAGGATGTGCGCGAGCGCCTTTTCGAGATGATCCGCACCGCGACCGTCGAACCCAGGAAGCGCTTCAAGACCAAGCCTTCGCGCGGCGTCCTCGAAAAGCGATTGCAGCGCAAGAAGAAACATGCGGAACTGAAGAAGGGCCGCACCCGTCCCCGCCTGGACTGATGGCGGCTGCGCGGAGGTTCGCAATGCAGTACATTCTCGTGAAGACCGAAGGCCCGGTGGGCATCGTCACGCTCAACCGGGCGCAGGCGCTCAATGCGTTGAACAGCGCCCTGCTCGGCGAGCTGTGCGACGCGCTGGAGGATTTCGACGCCGACCTCGCCGTTCGCTGCATCGTGCTCACGGGATCCGAGCGGGCGTTTGCCGCCGGCGCCGACATCAAGGAGATGGCCTCCAAGTCCTTTGTGGACATGTTCAAGGCCAATTTCTTCGCCGAGGCGTGCCAACGCATCGCGGGCGTCCGCAAGCCGCTGATTGCGGCGGTGGCCGGCTATGCCCTGGGCGGGGGCTGTGAGCTGGCCATGCTGTGCGATTTCATCATCGCCGCCGATACCGCCCGGTTCGGCCAGCCGGAGATCACGCTGGGCGTCATTCCCGGCATGGGCGGCAGTCAGCGCCTGACCCGTCTCGTCGGCAAGTCCAAGGCCATGGACATGTGCCTCACCGGCCGGATGATGGATGCGGCCGAAGCCGAGCGGGCTGGACTGGTCAGCCGGGTCGTGCCCGCAGCCGACCTCACGGCGGAAACCATGAAGGTGGCCGCCAGGATCGCGGAGCAGTCGGTTCCCGCCTTGATGATGGTCAAGGAGGCCGTCAACCGGGCCTACGAAACCACGCTTGCCGAGGGGTTGATGTTCGAACGGCGGTTGTTCCAGGCGGCATTTGCCACCGAAGACCAGAAGGAAGGCATGGCCGCCTTTGCGGAAAAGCGCAAAGCCGCCTTCAAGGACAAATAGCCTCTGCTGCTAGAATTGACCCGGGCCCGGCCCCGGGCTATACGCGCCGCCTCCTTAGGGATCGTGATCCATGCCGAATATCGCCTCCGCCAAGAAACGCACGCGCACCTCCGCCAAACGCCAGGCTATCAACCACTCGCGCAAGACGCGCGTCCGCGGCTATGTGCGCAAGGTGGAGGAAGCCATCGCCTCCGGCGATGCCAAGGCTGCCCAAGCCGCGCTCAAGGCCGCCGAGCCGGAGATCATGCGCGGCGTCTCCAAGGGCGTTGTCCACAAGAATACGGGTTCACGGAAGGTGTCGCGGCTGGCCAAGCGGGTCGCCAAACTGTCGAAATAATTCACTTGGATTGACTGCACGACAATATTATGAATACGGGCTCAAGACTGTTTTGGGCCCGTTTTTATTTGATCAGTGGACTGAATATGGATTTTGCGTTGCGGAATGTGACAGCGTTCGAGTTAAGTGTCTGATTTGCGAAGGTTAACCAAACGGCGCGTTTTTCAGTATAAGGAACATAAGGTTAGAAATCGCAAATTCCGCGTGCTGTCACGAAAAGTTCAAGCGTTCCGAGTCCGTTCCCTTGAGTCGCAGCCGTAATTTTGCTTAAGGTTATTTCCTGGTGGAGGCGCAAGAGCAAACAATGCCGAAGACAAAACAAAAAGAAGCACCGGTCTTCGGCAGTGCTCGAAGTACTCGATGGACGAGTTCCAAGTCTAGCTTTCAGTAAATCGGTCGAAAGTCGGCGTGGCAGCCGCGGATGTCGCGTCCGCGCGGGGGATATTTATTGCGGATTTGTGCCATGGTGCCTGAACAGCGTTCGCAGGGATATGCGGGGGACCTGACGGCGGCGGAAGCCTGGGAACTGCTGTCCCGCGAGCCTGACGCCCAGCTCATCGACGTGCGCACCGCGGCCGAGTGGAATTTCGTGGGCGTGCCGGACCTTTCTTCCATCGGCCGCAAGGCGCATTGCGTGGAGTGGCAGAGCTTCCCCTCGATGGCGCCGAACCGCGACTTCGTTCAGCAGGCCGGCGCGGCGTTGGGCGGCAGGAAAGACGTGCCGGTGCTGTTGCTGTGCCGCTCCGGCGGCCGTTCGCGTGCCGCGGCGACGGCGCTGGCAAGCGCGGGCCACACCAGAAGTTTCAACATCGCGGGTGGGTTCGAAGGCGATCTCGATCGCCTACACCACCGCGGGCAGCAGAATGGATGGAAGGCGGCAAACCTTCCTTGGAAACAGACGTGATGGAGGAGGACATGCGACGAGGATGGGCGCCGTGGGGACGGCGCATGGGAGGCAACTGACCCGGGCCCGCAGGGCACCGAGGGGCAATAACCAAGAACTAGCAGGTGCGCTCGACGCACCGGGCAGCGGGTATGGACTATGGGACAATTGACAAGCAAGCCGACTGCAAAAGACTGGCCGGCACGTTGGGTTTGCGTACGCGAGCGCCTTCGCCGCGAGTTGGGCGACCCGATCTATGATGCCTGGATCGAGCCCCTTACGTTGGAAAGCTGGGAGAAGGACGAGCTGAAGCTCGCCGCGGCCAAGCCGTTCGTGCGCAACTGGGTGTCGAGCCACTATATCGCGCGCATCGAGCGTGCGTTCCGGGCCGAAGGAGCCGAGCCGACCTCGCTCAACATCGTCGTCACCCCTTCGCCGTCGCAGGTGGCCACCGGCGTGTCCAAGGAGCCGGTCCCCATCGCGGCGCAGCCTTCGCCCGGCACGGTGTCGTACTTGCCGAATGCCGGCCCCGAACCCGCGACCCAAGGCATGTGGACGCGGATGCTGCACCCGCAGCAGACCTTCGACAGCTTCATTCCTGGTCAGGCCAACGAGTTCGGCCACGGCGCGGCGCGCGCGTTCGCCGAGGGCCGCGGCGGCGACATTCCCCTGCTCTACATCCACGGCGGTTTCGGCTTCGGCAAGACGCACCTGCTCAACGCCGCGGCGCTGGAGTTCAGGAAGCGCAACAAGCGCGTGCTGTTCCTGCGCGCCGAGGATTTCATGCGCCACTTCTTGGGCGCGCTCTACCGGAAGGACACGCTCGCCTTCAAGGACGAGCTGCGCTCGGCCGACGTGCTGATCATCGACGACCTGCAGCACATCTGCCGTTCCACCGCGACGGCGAGCGAGTTCCTCTACACCGTCAACGCGCTGGCCGACCTGCGCCGCCGCGTGGTGATCGCCGCCGACCGGGCGCCGGCCGGCCTCGAAGGCCTGGGCGCCGACATCAAGAGCCGCATGATGGGCGGGCTCGTGATCCAGCTCGGCAAGCCCGATCGCGACACGCGCCTTTCGATCCTCAAGCACCGCGCCGCCGAGTTCACGCGGCTGCGCCCGGAAGTGAAGATTCCCGACGAGGTGCTGGAGCGCATCGCCGACCTCGAGGATGCCTCCCCGCGCGAGTTGATCGCGATCTTCACCAAGCTTGCGACCTATGCCGACCTGACCAAGAAGCCGATCACGGCGGAGATGGCCGAAGAAGCCGTGGGCCTGCGCACAAGCTCGGGCAAGAAGACTTCCATTGAGGACATCCAGCGCAAGACCGCGGAGTACTACAAGCTCGACGTGCGCGACTTCCACTCGCCGCAGCGGGCCCGTCGCGTGGCGCGGCCCCGGCAGGTGGCGATGTACCTCGCCCGCCAGCTTACGACGCGCAGCCTGCCCGAGATCGGACGGCGCTTCGGCGGCCGCGACCACACCACGGTGCTGCACGCCTGCCGCAGGGTGGAGGCGCTGTGCGCCGAGGACAAGGACTTCAAGACCGAGGTGGAGTTCCTGCGCACGCTGCTGTCGCGGCCGAGCTAGAACGTAAGACCCGATGGTCGTCCGCTTACGGACTAACTCCCCGCAAGCGGATGGCCCTGCCGGGCGGTCCGCCCGCCCTTCGTCGCCGAAGGGCGGGCGATCCTTTCTGGGGGGCGCCTTACGCAGCGGCGCCCTGCGCTTCAGCCCAGCT
>Ga0335085_10002030_pt1 | contig 39451 bp, 23 predicted proteins | sample Lox_Sample_45_FD_206712 | JGI IMG/M metagenome (GOLD analysis project Ga0335085, IMG submission 206712) | Soil microbial communities from Loxahatchee National Wildlife Refuge, Florida, United States - Lox_Sample_4.5 | ecosystem: Environmental > Terrestrial > Soil > Wetlands | place: USA...
TTGCAGGGCCTGCCGCAGAGGATCAAGCGCCTTGGTGAACTGTGCCAAACGGTAATAGCAGACCCCCAGAAACAGCGCCGAGCCCCACTGGTTCGATCCGGATTTCAGGGCGTTCTGGAATGCCGGTACGGCGTCCTGGAATCGATTGGAGAGATAGTAGACCAGCCCCAGACGCTGATACACCTCGGAGTCCTGCGGATGGCCTTTCAAGTAATTGAGATAGCACTCGGCCGCGCGAGGGAAATCCCTGGCAATCTCCGCCTGTTTGGCCTGCGTCAGCCAATCCTGCTCTTCCTGCGCCGGGGCAGGAAGAGGAGTGCTTCCCGCCTGATCGTGCGCATAGACGGCCCCTCCCGGCAACGCAACCAGCAGACAGGCCAGGCAAGCGATATTTCTGACCAAAGCTTTGAGGTCATTCATGCAAGTTTCACCTAATAACATGCGGAGTTTGCATTGTCAAACTTACCCGGGAGCATCCTTCGGACCCGCCGACAAACGGCAGTCATACCTGAATGCTTCGAGAAAACGAGCCATAATGCGTGGATTTCCGCAATCACTCCTGGATGAAGGATTTCCCAGTATTTGTGGTTATCCCTGCAAGGTCTCCAAATGTGTCACGATTGCGCGCAAAAAGGGTGGGATAGAGCGCGACGTAGGGCTTGTAGCTTTCATTCGCAGCCCCTTCCGGCTGTTGTTCGTCCTCCACCTTCGCCCGGGCCCTCGCTGCGGCAACCAAGTCCGGGAAGATGCCCACCGCATGGCCCGCAATCAAAGCGGAGCCCCATGTGGCTAGATCATGCTGGTCAAGTTTCCCGTAAGGAATTCCCAGGACGTCTGATTTGATCTGGTTCCATAGCCGGCTGCGCCCGCCGCCGCTGATCACACGCACCTGATGGAAGTCAGCCTGGGGCCACAACTCGCGCATGCGGGCCATGTAAAGGGCATATTCATAAGCCACCGATTCCAGGATGGAGCGGTAGAGATGCTCTTTGCGATGACCCCAGCCAAAGCCGATCCAGAGGCCTCGCACGTCGGGTTCCACGGGATTCCACCGTCCACCCAGGTGCGGTATACACATAACGCCTTCGCTACCTGGCGGCAACTTCCGTGCTTTTTCATCCATGACGCCATAAATGCTTATGCCCTCTTGGGAAGCTTCGTTCGCCTCCCCCTGGCAGAACTCGTGCACAAACCAATCATGGGTTCGTCCGCCGAGCACGATGGCGAGCTGGTAGAACCTCCCAGGCAGCACACTGCTCATGCAGCAGAGCGTCTGGGTGGCTGCGTCCGCACGATAATGATCCATACAAACACCAAAGATGCAGGCAGTCCCGGCGATGTCAAAGAGGGTGCCAGGGTCCACAACTCCGGCGCCCAGTAATGATGCAGCGGCATCAGCGGTGCCCGCGGCAATGGGCAGACCGGCTGGTAATCCCGATTCCCGCGCGGCCTGTGGAGTGAGACTCCCGACGATCTCAAAAGCAAGGGCCACGCGGGGTAATACTTGCAAGGGGACGCCAAAGAATTCACAGAGTTCCTCTGACCATCGCCGGTTGGCGGAATCGGAGAGGCCCGACCAGCCCATGAACGATGGTTCCATATAAGCCTGCTCGCCACGGAGGCCCGTCATTAGCCCCGCCACGTAGGCTGCGGGCTGAATGAACTTGTCCACTCGTCTCCACGCCTCGGGTTGCTCCTCTTTCCACCAAAGTATTTTCTGGCCATAGGTAGGCGGGCTGCCAGCAAGCTCAACGACGCGGTGGCCCGCCGCGGCCATCATGCGGTGTTTTTGCGCGTTACTGCGCGTGTCGAGAGGGGAGTCGAAGTGGGTGACGGGCTGCCAATGCTTGTCAATGCCCATGATTCCACCGGCTTGACTATCGATGCTGAGGGCGGCGACGCGGTTGGAATTGATGCCGGATTGCTCCATCGCCGTTCGAATGGTCGTGACTGCGGAGCGGTAAAACTCCGCGGGGTCCTGTTCTGCTACTCCCGGACGAGGGTAATGCACCTCGCTTTCCCGGCAAGCTTCCCCCAGCAGGTTTCCCTGTGTGTCATAAACTCCCGCCTTGGCGAGGGTCGTTCCCAAATCCACGCCGATTAGGCAGTCTCTTTGCATTTCTGGCTTCCTCAGCTTCGATTTGCAACGTTGTTCAGTATGCTTCCCGGTTGAGGACTTCTAAACATCGAGCGGGTACCGCCCCCACTCTTTCGCGCAGCGGAAGAGGTGAACGAGATTTTCTGGTGGGATATCTTCCTGCACGTTATTGGAAGTGGTAAGGATGTACCCACCTCCCGGAGCGAATGCGCGCAGCCGGGTCTTTACTTCCGTTTCTACGTCAGTAAGAGTTCCGATCATCGCCTTTTGAACATCAATGGCACCTTGGAAGGAGACACGGTTGCCAAAGTCTCTCTTAAGTTCGAAGGAGTCCATGCCATCTGCCAGGGGCTGGACGGATTGAATGATGTCAGCGCCGGCTTCGTTCAAATCAGGAATCAACGGCCGGGCCGAGCCGCAGCAATGAAACATGACCTTGGCATTCGGCGCCTGGCGTTTGACCTGAGTGAAAATCCTGGTGTGATGCGGCTTCAGCATCTCCCGGTAGGTCTTCAAAGAAAAAAAGGTCCCGCGCTGGTGCGCCAAATCCTCACCCCAGGTGACAATATCTACAAGATCGCCGATGGCGCTCAAAGAGACATCCAGCAACCCGAGGAAAACCCCGCTGATCTTTTCCAGGAGTTTGTGGGCGAAGAGTTTGTTCGCCACGAGATCCATGAGAAACACGTCGGTCCCACGCAGGAAGCATCCGATTTCAAATAGGCCCCCCGAAGCGGGTGCCCGGGATACTAAAGCGCAGTCCGTATGTTGCCGGTAGTGGCTTGCCCTTTCGCGCAATCCAGCGGTGCGGCCAGGGGCATAGGGATCCGGCCAGGGATAGGTGTCCAGGTCGCCGATCTCCGCGCCGGCCAGAGGATGTCCAATGACCGACATATGGACACCGCTGCGAACCATGGGGATTCCCCATTCGTCTGTGAAAGTGCCGTCCGGGTTGATCCGCACTTGGAAGTTGCTGGGCGACTTCATGCCCACGTGCCGGCAGTCGATGTCCAGGGCCTCCAGCACACGTTCATCGTAATAGTTGCCGGTATGGCCACGCCTGTAGGGTTCGATGTCACCCTCAATTCCGAGATACTTCTTCAATTGGAAATAATGTGCATCATTGATGCTGTAAGCGCTGCCTCCAAGATCCAAGGGAACGCGGTCCGGCTCCTTGTGGGCCAGCGCCGTCAGCACTCTTTCGCGATGAGTCATGCGGATTACTCCTGTAGAGCTAAGGGGAGCGATAGCCGGTCCTGAGGGGACCCGCAGCGCTCCACACCACAGCTTGGATTCAGAGGCTGGGAATGACCTCGTCACAGTACCGGCGGAGTTCGCCATCCGAGTCGATGCGGACGATCGGAAGTCCCAATTCGCGGCACGCATAGGACAATTCCATCGTGTGGTCCCCGCGGGTCAGGCAAGGATGGTTAGCGCCCATGGCCCGGACAAGATAATGAGGGTCGACTCCCAGCGCCACGGCGTGCTGCGGCCACGTGACACCGTAGGTGGAATGGACTTCTTTTTCCACCTCATCTTTAATCGCCAGTTGCTCGCCGCGCGCCAGCTGCATGAAGTAGCTGTCCTTCACTCGCGTGAGCCTGGCCACCGTAACAGGCCCGGGAAGCGCTTCATAACCAAATGCCGCGCCGCCGCGAGCGTTCCACCCGGCGGCGAGCGTGACATGCGGCAGAACCTCCTTCGCTTGCATCGAGTTGGCAGCCCAATAAAGGCCGGCGCCCCCGCAGTTCGAAATCCGCACCAAGCGCTCGCTGGCATACATGAGGTCGCCGAAGGTGGGAGGAACGGAAGGCACCAAGCGGTGCAGTAACATTAAGGTGAGCAAGCCCCGCACATCGCCTTCGCAGATCGCGACGATGGGCTCACGTGGCCCCTCCGCGTCCTCGCCAAACGGGAGGAAGGCCGGGATACTGCATGCCGTGATCCCGCGTTCCTCTGCCAGTTCAGGCTGGCAACGCACCGAGACTCCGCGAATGCGGTGCTCCGTCAACTCGGAAAGCCGCTCGCGCAAGCCCAGCACGTCGGCAATGTGCACGTCCAGCACATGGTCCGTCACCCGCTCCTGGTCGTAGCAAATGCGAGCGCCATTTTCCACGAGCCAGTGCTTGAAGCGCGAAATGCGTTCCGGCTGCTCGCGGAGGATGCGCTGGCCACGCGAAATAAAGACCGATTGCTCTTCAATCAACAGGTCGCCAATCATCAGGCGCTTCAGCCTTGCATGATCGTCCTCCAAATGTTCCATTTTTAGGCAATAGGTGCTTCCGAGGAGGAGCGCCGTATCATAGCGGAGTTTTTCGACCGCGGTGACCCCTCGCACCCAGTGGGGTAACCGCTGTAATTCCTGGCCCACCAAACGTTCGTGAGTGAGGGCATGCCGGTTCGGTACGACTTGCTGCAATCCCGCACCGATACAGATGATGCTGGAAAGCATGCTCTCCGCGTAGATGCAGACCGGGAGGTCGAGGCGTTTGACTAACTCGATCGCAAAGCCCGGAGGTGTCCAAAAGTGGGAGACGATGACCAGGCATTCGGCGTTGCCCTCACGCAGAAAATCCGCCACCGCGCGTACCTCGCCGGGCCGGCGCACGCCGAACCAGTCAACCGAGGATGGACCTCGCAGGCGTTCCATGGCATCCGCGACCGCAAAGCCCTGACCCTCCAGGAAGGCGCGCAGTTCCTTGTGCTTTCTTTCCAAATTGAGTTCGTGTTCGCGAGAGAAGATGTTGACCCGGTCATCGGTGAAGGTCACTAGCCCGACCCTTGGTTGCGAATCCTCCTTCCGGACGGGTTCATTCATTAGGTGTTCTTCCTCCCGGCTATACTCGCAAACGTCTGATCGCGTCCAGCCTCAGGAATTCCGACCGCTTGCGCTTAATTCTTCCCGAGCAATTATCCCCCTGCCGCCGCGAGCGAATATACCACCAATCCGCCTCCCTCGTCAGTGTGACGAGATTCATCTCCGAAAATTCACCGGATATCAAGGCGAGATTCTGCGATAATCCCTCCGCTCGTTGCCGCAGAGGGGGTGTTTTAAGTCTCCTTCGGACGGTCATGTCATTGCGCCCATAATCTATGTTGATCTCACCTTCCAAGAAATCCCGCCGCCGTTTCATTCAGGATGTGTGTACACCCCTTTTTCTCCCCATGATAAGCCAGCGGGCCCGGGGACATGGGTTGGCACCTGCCAGCGCCCGGGCAGAGGAATCTCCCCGAGGCGGAATCGGCTCATCGGTAGTGTCATTTCGCGATGTGGCCCTTGACGCCGGAATCAACGTCCGGCCGACCTGTGGAAGCCCGGAAAAGAACTGGATTCTGGAGGTTTACGGCAGTGGCTGCGTGTGGTTCGATTATAACAACGATGGGTACGTGGATCTCTATATTGTCAACGGATCGACGATCGAGAATCTTCGCAATCCTTCCGCCGTCAAGAATCCACCCCACAACTACCTTTTCCGCAACAACGGCGATGGTACCTTCACCGATGTGACCAGGCAAGCGGGCGTCGAAGGGCATGGGTGGGGTTTTGGCGCCGTGGCCGCGGATTACAACAATGACGGGTTTCAGGACCTCTACGTCTACAACTACGGCCCCAACATCCTCTATCGAAACAACGGCGATGGGACGTTCAAGGATGTCACGGCAGAGGCAGGGGTCGCGGCCCTCCACCAGATTTGGAGCGGGGGTGCGGCCTTTGGGGATTTTGACCGGGATGGGCATCTGGATCTCTATGTGGCCGGCCACATTGATTTCGACCTTCATCATCCTCCCCAGCCTGCCCAGCCCACCTGTACCTACCGCAACAAGGTCATGAAAGCTTGTGGACCGCGTGGATTGAAGGGCGCTCCCGATGTGCTTTACCACAACAACGGCGACGGCACGTTTACGGATGTTACCGAGCGGGCGGGAGTGGTGGACAAACACCTGGGCTATGGCTTTTCCGTCCTCATGGAGGACCTGACCGGCGACGGCTGGCCCGACATCGTTGTCGCCAACGATTCCGGTCCCAACTATTTCTACCGGAACAAACAAGATGGGACCTTTGAGGAGGTGGGGGAGACGGTAGGCATTGCTTACAACGGTGAAGGCCAGGAACAAGCCAACATGGGCATAGCCGCCGGTGACTATGATAACGATGGATGGACGGACCTTTTCGTAACGACTTATGCCAATGATAATAAAACCCTATTTCATAATGATGGCAAGGGTCTTTTCACGGATGTGTCCTATCCTTCGGGCATCGGGGAGCCCTCCATCCCCCTCCTGGGGATGGCCACTTTTTTCTTTGATTACAACAACGATGGCTGGAGAGATATCTTCTGGGTGAATGGGCATCTCTATCCCGAAGTCGATCGCTTGTTCGCCGACGAACACTACCACCAGCATCCCCAACTCTTCGAGAATCTTCACAACGGAAAGTTTCGCGAGGTCAGCCGCGAGGTGGGACTCACCGCCCTGCGATTGGGGGGGCGCGGCGGCGCAAGCTGCGACTTTGATAATAACGGTGCGGTGGACATCGCCATCACCAATATCGATTCGCGGCCGGTTTTGCTTCGGAATGAAGGGGGCGGCTCGGCGGGCCACTGGCTGCAAGTCCGAACCTACGGGACCGCCAGCAATCGCGACGGTGTGGGCGCCCGGGTGAAGGTTGTCGCCGGCGACCTCGTGCAATATGATCGCGTGAGGACCGGAAGCAACTGGCTTTCCGGCAATGACATTCGTCTCCACTTTGGCCTGGGACACCGTCAGGAAGCCGAGTTGGTCGAGATCACCTGGCCAAGTGGCAAAATGGATCGCCTCAAGAATGTTAGCGCCAATCAGGTCTTGGCCGTCCGCGAAGGCGAAGGCCAAATCGCTTCACCTTACAGACCGGTTAAGAAAAAGGCCTCTGAGGGTCCGGCAAAAGGCGCGTGAAAAAATCAAGTTGAAGGGAACAACTCCGAGTAAACCGCTCAGAAAACTGCTGCATTTTGTCATCTCCCCTGGAAATCTACGCGTACAGGTTGAATCCTGAACTTGCGCATCCCGAAGCGTGATACAGTATCTTGATTGATCGGCAACCGCATTTACCCTGGGAGCACGTCATGAGAAAAATCCGGCACTCCCGCCTTTTTTACTTTCGACTTTATTATGAACAATTCACTCCAGCCCTCCTATTGTTTGTTCTGACTCTGTTTACGATTATGGCAAGCGGGGGGGCCGCTAATGCTCAACAAGATTTCATCGGCGATGCGCAAGGCTTGCAGCGTGCCAGCCGGATCACACGGGACTGGACGATCTTCGGACGCGTCACCACCCTCGGTGGCGACCCCATCCGTGCGGCCAAGGTTCTCGTGGATACGGGGGCTGTAAGGCCCGAAATTCTGGAGACGAATCTAAAAGGCGAATTCACCACCCAGGTTTCCGGCACCGTGACGCAATACGACGCGCTGCATGTCAAGGTCACGGCCAGCAGAGATGGCTACTTCACGGCCCACGAAACCGCGGATTTTCTGGCAAAGGAAAACGTCACGCGGGAAATCGTGGTGGTTCTCCGCGAAGCTTCCGAGAGTTCGGAATTGCTTTCCCCGGCGGCCCTGGTTGCAAGCCTGGAAGGGCGGTTCCGCTCACCCGCGACTCTGGCGCTCGTGCCTGGACCTGCATGGAAGGATTACCAGAAGGGCGCAGACAAACTCTTCGTGGCGAACTCACCCCAGGATGCTGTTTCTTCGCTCACCAAATCCGTAGGCAAGGCGCCCGGCTGCGTGAACTGCCGTTTGCTCCTTTGCCTTGCCCACCTGGCCGGGGATGGTATTGCGAGTGCCGATCTACAGGAGAAGGAGATTGACAAGCTTACCCAATCCGGGAAGATGCCCCAGGAGCGGGCCACCTTGCTCTACATTGCCGGCGTGGTGGAGACCTGGCGCAACCAGAACAAGAACGCCTTAGGATTTTTCCAGAAGGCCCTGGCACTCCAACCCTCCGATCCGAACGTGCTTCTGGAGATGGGACGAACCCTCCTTTTTGAAAAGAACTGGGAAGCCGCCGACGATTACCTGGAAAAGGCGATCAAGGCGGGATCATCCACTGAGGCACACCTGCTTCGGGCGCGAGCGCTCATGGAAGAGGGGGATGTGAGCAGCGCGGAAGGCGAGATGAAGGCCTACATCGGTGATCGGCCTGTGCGCACTTTGCCGACGGAGGCCCGTCTGACCTATCTGGACTTGCAGCAGCGTGTGGAAATGAGATCTCTTTCCAAGGTCAAGTCGGTGGTGAACCAACCGCTCCCGGAGTTGATCAAAGCCATGCCGGAGCTTAAAGGGCTGGAAGCCGCCCCCAACCAGGATGCCTTGCCCACCATTCTTCAGAAGGTGGGAGAGAACGTCGAAGCGTTTTTCCGCGATTTCTCCAACACCGTTTCGGAAGAGGATATCCGGGTGGAAAACCTGCGCGCGGATGGACAATTCAAGGGAGGCCGGACCGAGAAGGACAACTACTTGCTCACGGCGAAACCGGAGAAGTGGGGGCTGGGTCTAACCGAATACCGGGCAGCGCCGGATGGGAGTTCCACCCAGCCGCAAGAGGCGCACGCCGGGGCCATGCGGACCAAGGGTTTCGCTTCCGCCTCCGTGGTGTTCCATCCCCTCTGCCAGGGTGACGCGCGTTACCGCTACCTTGGCCGCCAGCAGATTGATGGGCGGGATACCTTCGTCCTCGCCTTTGCCCAACAGCCCGAAAAAGCCAAGATGGTGGGCCTCATCATCGTCAATGGAGTCTCTGAACCCGCGCTGGTCCAGGGCGTCGCCTGGGTGGACGCGCAGAATTATGAAATTCTTCGCATGCGCACGGACCTGCTGAAACCCCTCTCCAAAGTCCGCTTGTCCCGGCAAACAACCGTGATCCACTACGACGAGATTCACTTCAAAGACACCCCCGCCGGACTGTGGCTGCCGAAAGAAGTCGTCGTGACTGTGGATTTTAAGGGCCACACCTTTCGGAATTCACATACCTACTCGAATTTCAAACACTTCAATGTAGCTGCCGAGGAAAAACGCAAGGAGGGTTAAGCGAATGTAGCGCGGGACCCGCTTTACGGTCCCGCGGCGTTTCCACTTCCTCACCCGATCTTTTCTTTGGACTTGACCTCGGCGTCACGCCTGCTTCTTCGCCACCCTGTATTTATTCCAATGGAGCAGGAAGAACCGCAAACCTGAACGGCCGTGGTCTGCAATGCAATGAAGAATATTCTTATTTTCTTAGCAAACATTTTGCGACATATGTGGTCCGACCTCTACTGCTCATCTAAGACAAGTCATGGTGTGAGACCGCGCGAAGCGGGCTTCGCCCGCAGGAACGGCGCCCCCATCGAACTCCGACCCACAAGACGCGTTTGGTTGCGGCCTCCAGGCCGCCCTGCGCTATGATCGCCCGATGACTCGATGGATCTGCGCGCCCCGCGGATGGGAAAATGCATGGTATTCTGTAAAGAGGGCTGAAACGAGGCGCGGTGGAATAAACTGCGAGATAGAGCCGGCAAAGCACAATGGCGCGTGCCAGACCCCTCATTACCAAAAATCAGGAGGAAACCTTCTTCAGAATGAATGATGCAAGTCCCAACCTAAACTCGCTCGTCGACACGCTGAAACGCCGCATCGTGATTATCGACGGCGCCATGGGCACGATGATTCAGGCCCATAAGCTGGAGGAAGCCGACTATCGCGGCAAGGAATTCTCGCGCCATGGGCGGGACTTGCGCCAGTGCAACGATGTCTTGAATATCACTCAGCCCGCGATTATTGAGGACATTCATCGGCAATATCTCGACGCCGGCGCGGATATCATTGAGACCAACACTTTCAACTCCACTGCCATCTCGATGGCGGATTACCGACTGGAAGGATTCATTTACGACCTCAACGTCGCCGGAGGGAAACTGGCGCGCCGCGCCGCCGACAAGTTCATGAAGGAGAATCCCGCTCGCCCGTGCTGGGTGGCGGGATCTCTCGGACCTACCAGCCGCACGGCCTCGGCGTCGCAGGATATTGCCAGTCCCGCCGCCCGCGCCGTGACCTTCGATCAATTGCGGGATGCCTACTACGAACAAATCCGCGGCCTCGTGGACGGTGGCGTTGACCTGCTGCTGGCGGAAACGATCTTCGACACCCTCAACGGCAAGGCCGCGCTCTTTGCCGCCCAGCAGTATTTTGAGGGCATGGGAAAACGCTTGCCGCTGATGGCTTCCGTGACCATCGTCGACCTGAGCGGCCGCACGCTTTCGGGCCAGACCATCGAAGCGTTCTGGATCTCCGTCTCGGGCGCACCGCTGCTGAGCGTGGGAATCAACTGCGCCCTGGGCGCCAAGCAAATGCGCGCGCATATCGAGGAGCTTTCCGGACTCGCGCCGATTTTTACAAGCTGCTATCCCAACGCCGGCCTCCCCAAATCCTTCGGCGGGTTCGACGAAACTCCGGAAATCATGTCGGCGGATTTGCGCGAATTCGCCTCGAACGGCTGGGTGAATATCGTCGGCGGCTGTTGCGGCTCCACACCCGCCCATATTCGCGCCATCCGCGAGGCGGTGAAGGATTTCCCGCCGCGCGTGCCTCCCCAGGTGGAACGCTATTCGCGCTTCAGCGGCCTGGAGCCGCTGGTGATTCGCCCGGAAACCAACTTCGTCAACATCGGCGAGCGCACCAACGTGACGGGCTCGCCCAAGTTCGCCAAGCTGATTTTGGGCGGCCAACTCGAGGAGGGTTTGGCCATCGCCAAGCAGCAGGTGGAAGGCGGCGCGCAGATCATCGACGTGAACATGGACGAAGCGATGTTGGATTCCGAGCAGGCGATGACCACCTTTTTGAACTACATCGCTTCGGAGCCGGACATCGCCCGGGTGCCCATCATGATCGATAGCTCCAAATGGAGCGTCATTGAGGCGGGGCTGAAGTGCATCCAGGGCAAGGGCATCGTGAATTCCATCAGCCTCAAGGAGGGCGAGGAGGTTTTCAAGAAGCGCGCCCAGCTCATCAAGCGCTACGGCGCCGGCATGGTGGTGATGGCCTTTGACGAGGCCGGGCAGGCGGACTCAACGGAACGCCGTGTGGAAATCTGCACACGTTCTTACCGCATTCTGACGGAAGAAGTCGGTGTGGATCCGTGCGACATCATTTTTGACCCTAACGTTCTCACCGTGGCCACGGGGATGGAAGAGCACAGGAATTACGCCGTGAGCTATATCGAAGCCACGCGCCAGATCAAGGCCACTCTTCCCCACTGCAAGGTGAGCGGCGGCATCAGCAATATTTCCTTTTCGTTTCGCGGCAACAACACCATCCGCGAGGCCATCCACTCCGCGTTCCTCTATCACGCGATCCGCGCGGGCATGGATATGGGGATTGTGAACGCCGGGCAACTGGCCGTTTACGAGGAACTGCCTCGTGACCTTCTGGAGCTCGTGGAAGACGTGCTCCTGAATCGCCGCGCGGACGCCACGGAACGCCTGCTGGCCTTCTCGGAATCGGTCAAGCAGCGCGGGCGGGCGGAAGTTCAGGAAGACAAATGGCGCCAGGGGAGCGTCGAGGAGCGTCTGAAACACGCCCTGGTGAAAGGTGTGACCGACTTCATCGAGAGCGACACTGAGGAAGCCCGGTTGAAGCTGGGCAGGCCGCTGAACGTTATCGAAGGCCCGCTGATGGCCGGGATGAGCGTGGTGGGCGACTTGTTCGGCTCGGGGAAAATGTTCCTCCCTCAGGTGGTCAAGAGCGCCCGCGTGATGAAGAAGGCAGTCGCCTATTTGCTCCCCTTCATGGAGGCTGAGAAGGAAGAGGGCGGCAAAGCTCGCGCCGAAGGCCGGATTGTGATGGCCACCGTGAAGGGCGACGTGCACGACATAGGCAAGAACATCGTAGGCGTGGTGCTGGGCTGTAACAATTATGAGATTATCGATCTGGGCGTTATGGTTCCGTGTGAGAAGATTCTGCAAACGGCGCGGGACACGCATGCGGACATGATCGGCCTGAGCGGCTTGATTACGCCCTCGCTCGACGAAATGGTCCATGTGGCCAAGGAAATGGATCGCGAAGGATTCACCATCCCGCTGCTCATCGGCGGCGCCACCACCAGCCGCGTGCACACGGCGGTGAAGATCGCCCCCCATTTCCGCCAGCCGGTGGTCCACGTGGTAGACGCTTCTCGCGCCGTGGGCATCGTGAGCCAGCTCAAAAATCCCGATACGCGTCCGGCGTTCCATGCGCAGAATCTCCGGGAGCAGGAGAAGCTCCGCGCTGCGCACAAGCCGGCCGCGCAGAAACTGCTTACTCTGGAGGAAGCGCGCCGCCGCAAGCCGCCCATCGATTGGAGCGGAGCCAGTCCCGCCCGCCCAACCTTCACTGGCGTGCGCACATTCCCCGCCGTGCCGCTGGGGGAGATTGTTCCCTACATCGATTGGACACCGTTCTTTCAGGCTTGGGAGCTGCGCGGGACGTATCCGAAAATTCTCGACGACGCCACCGTGGGCAGCAAGGCGCGCGAACTCCTGGAAGACGCACAAAAGCTGCTTCGCCGCGTCGTGGCGGATAAACTCCTCACCGCCAATGCCGTCATGGGCTTTTTCCCGGCCAACAGCGTGGGCGACGATATCGAGGTGTATGCCGAAGGCACGCGCTCCTCGGTACTGACCGTGTTTCACACTTTGCGGCAGCAAATGGAAAAGGCTCCCGGCCACTCTAACTGGGCGCTGGCAGACCTTATAGCACCCAAGCAAACCGGCATCGATGATTATCTGGGAGCCTTCGTCGTGACTGCCGGCGCTGACATTGAACCGCTGCTGGCGCAGTTCCAGGGCGATCACGACGACTACAGTTCCATCATGACGAAAGCTCTCGCCGACCGTCTGGCGGAAGGGTTGGCAGAATTGATACACAAGCGCGCCCGCGAGTTTTGGGGTTATGGCAAGCATGAGAACCTCACACCCGAGGATTTGATTCACGAGCGCTACCGCGGTATCCGTCCGGCGCCCGGATATCCCGCCTGCCCTGACCACACTGAGAAGCGAGACCTCTTCGACCTCTTGCAGGCGGAGAAAAATGCCGGTATTTACCTGACGGAGAACTTCGCCATGTCACCTGCAGCTTCCGTCTGTGGGTTCTATTTCTCCCACCCGGAGGCAAAGTACTTCGCCGTCGGGAAGATCGACCGCGATCAGGTGGAGGATTACCATCGCCGCAAAGGCATGGACCTGCGCGCCGTCGAGCGCTGGCTCCGGCCAAACCTCAACTACGACCCCGACCTCCAGGAATCGCCCCGCGAGGGCCTCAGCGTGCCGGTTTCGGTGTGAGGACAGAGCGCAGGGTCTCTCAGTACCGAGACCCTGCGCTCGCTGTTTTTCCCTCAGGCCCACCACTGGCAATCGATAATGGATATCTTGCGGCGGACCGGTCCTGCTGAGGGTATAATCCCGCAAACCTGACATGACGTGAGTTAATGTCCGGGGAATTCTGCAGAATCTGGAGACGCGTGGCTGAAACCCCAGCCCTGAATACTGCCGGCGCAAGTGAGACCGAGCTCATCTACGGCCTGGAAGACAAACCTCCTTTCCGCGAAACGCTTTTTGTGGCGCTCCAGCATGTCTTTGCGGTATTCGTTGGCATCATTACCCCACCCCTGATCATTTGTAGTTCTCTGAAGCTAAACCGGGCGAACACCGTTTTCCTGGTGAGCATGTCGCTGTTCGTTTCCGGGCTGGCCACACTGCTTCAGTCGCGAGGGCTTGGTCCGGTCGGATCGCGGCTCCTGAGCATCCAAGGCACGAGCTTCGTATTCCTCGGGCCCATAATCTCCACAGCCGGGTTAAGCCTTTCGGCAGGGGCCTCGCCCCAGGTCGCGCTCGGGGTCATCTTCGGTTTGTGTCTCGCCGGGTCGTCGGTGGCGATCATACTGAGCCAATGCATCCGGCTCGCCAGCCGGATCATCACCCCCCTGGTCACTGGCACCGTGGTCACGTTGATCGGCTTAACTCTGATCGAGGTCGGAATCACCACGATGGGGGGTGGCTTTGATGCCAAGCGCGACGGCTCCTTTGGAAGCCCCCTCAATCTGGCTTTATCAGGGATCGTGCTAACCACTATTGTTGTACTCAACTGTAGCCGCGTGCCGCAGTTACGGATGACCTCCGTGGTCATCGGACTGGGCGTGGGTTATCTGGCAGCCTTTCTCCTCGGGAAAGTCGATCTCCGCGGCTTGCGCGAACTGCCGCTGATCACAATTCCCTTCCCCCTACATTACGGTCTGGGCTTCAATGCCGGCGCCTTCATTCCCTTCGCGTTTCTATATCTCATTACGGTGATCGAATCGGTAGGTGACCTGACCGCGACCTCATCTCTAACCAACCAGCCGATCACTGGTGACCTCTACTTCCGACGGCTGCGTAGTGGAATTCTGGCAGACGGCATCAACTCTTTGCTCGCCGCCATTTTCAACTCCTTTCCCAGCACCACCTTTGCCCAAAATAACGGAGTCATCCAGTTGACCGGTGTGGGTAGTCGTTACGTGGGCACGTTTATAGCGGCAATTTTGATGGTGCTTGGTCTGTTTCCCGTCGTGGGAGGGCTGGTCCAAGCGCTTCCCCAGGCAGTTCTGGGAGGTGCGACCATCGTCATGTTTGGCACGGTGGCGGTGGCAGGCATCCGAATTCTGGCGGGCGTGCGCATGAACCGCAGGGCATCCATCATCATCGCTGTCTCGATCGGTCTTGGCCTCGGCGTCACCTTTGTCCCGGACATTCTCCGCTTCCTGCCGGAGCTGCTGCGCCACACTCTCTCCTCCGGAATCGCCACGGGCGGCATGTGCGCACTGCTTCTCAACTCCGCCCTCCCGGGCGAGAGACGCTGAGATCGGCCTTCGTGCTGATGCTGGGTTGGCCTTTTGCCTCCGGCGCCGCGTTCCGATTTATGGCATCGCATTACAGGTTCTTGCATAATCGATTCATTACAGAGTCCCCTTGGAGGAGAATATAATGCTATCCCGCACATTGAGTTTGTCGCTGGGCTTGGCCATAACACTCGCCGCCTATGCTGGCGCACCCCCAGAGAACGAACTGAAGCCGGTGGCGGTTGCAGTCTTCAAGAACGGCCTGGCTTTCGTCGTGAAACAAGGAGTTGTGCCCCTCGAAGACGGGGCGGGTAAGATCACACCCATTCCCACCGCGACCCTAGGCTCTCTGTGGATCACCCCGAACGACGCCAAGGTCACTTTGGACGAAGTCGTGGCCTACCGCTACAGAGTGGCGGCACAACGGAACCTGACGGTGCTCGCGGAACTCCTCATGGCCAATGCCGGGAAAGTCCTTACGGTGGGGTACGGCAATCAAAAAGATTACACCGGAGAAGTGGTGGGATTCCGTGAGCCGGAACGCCCTGCGACCTCGGGAGAAAGCGCTTCCTCACTTGCGAGTGCCGCACCGACGTCGCCCCCTCCGGCGCAGAGTGTCCCGGAGTTTCTGCTTCTGAAGGTGGAGGGGAAATTACTGGCCCTCTACTTTCGCAACATCACCCAAGTCACGCTGCCGGCTGATCCCGTGCTCCAAACGCCGCACGAAGAGGAAGAGAAAGCACTGCGCTTCAAGCTCAAAGGCGCAGGGAGCTACGCCAGCCTGACCATGGGGTATCTGGAAAATGGGTTGGGTTGGACGCCTTCGTATCTGGTTTCTCTCCAAGACGACAAGACCGCGCTGATCACGATGCAGGCGGTCGTCCTGGATGACGCCGAGGATCTGAAAGATACGGAGGTCTACTTTGTCGTCGGGGTGCCCAACTTCGCCTACGCGCAGATCCCTTCACCCATGGCGTTGCAGCAGACCCTCCTGGACTTTATCCAGGCAGCGAATCGGCGGGATACTTCCGGCTTGGCGGGACGCTACTCCAATGCGCTAATGGCGCAAGGCGTCGTGAACATGGAGATGGATCAAACGTTGGGGCCTTCTCCCAGTTTTGAAACTGCGGTCGAGGAACTGAAAGGCGCGCCGGAAGAGGACCTCTTCCTGTATACCCGGCGCGGAGTGACTCTGGCCAAAGGCGAGCGCGGCACTTATAACGTCTTTGCGGGAAGCGTGAATTACGAGCATATCTATCAGTGGGACGTGCAGGACCAGCCGCGCGTCGATGGGTTCGGAAACGTGCAGAATATCCAGAACGCGGGCAGCCCCGACCGGGCCGAGCGAAACAATATCTGGCACGCTCTGCGGGTGAAGAACGATACGAAATTTCCCTGGACGAGCGCGCCGGCGCTGGTGATTTCGGGAGCCAAGCCGGTGTCACAAGATACGCTTCCCTATACACCCAAGGGCGCGGCGTCGAACCTGAAGCTGACGATTGCCACGGACTTGCGCGCCAGCCACGATGAGCGAGAGGTGGCCCGGCAGCAGAATGTGACCCGGCGGCGCGGCTATAGCTACGATGAGGTGACCGTGGAAGGAACGCTCAAAATCAAGAATTACAAGAACAAGGATGTCCGGCTGGGCATCGCCAAGACCCTGCGCGGCAGTGTGGAATCGCAGACCGACGATGGAAGAGCCGAGAAGCTCGGCGAAGCCATCTCAGTGGACAACCCGATGTCGCGATTGACGTGGGAGATCACGCTCAAAGCGGGCGAGGAGCACGCCATCACCTACCGGTATAAGGTGTGGGTGCGGGCGTAAATTACAAGCCGGTGGCGCACCAGGAATTCCAACTTTACGGAATAGAGGTGGATCGGAACGACTTGCCATGACCGTCTTTCGCATCACAATCCCGACGAAATTTTTGAACTGTTTTTTTAATTGAATCGGAGTTAATTATGACACCCTTTAATCGTCGTAAATTCATACAAGTCTCAGCGGCATCATTATTGTTGAACAAAGTGAGGTTGGAGGGCGCGCCCGACACTGTCCACCGGGTTATAGACTTCAGCAAGAGCGTCCGTGCGCGCGGCCCAAACTATGTCTGGGATTGGTCGCAGGATACCGACCACTTTCGCATCGTCGGACCACAGGGGACCCTGCTGGCATCGGGTCCACTCCAACCTATGGTTGTCGTGGAGGCCGTTGGGCAGAAAGACATCAGACGAGCCGTGGCCGCGCGTTTGACCAGCCATGAAGTTCAGGGCAATCGCGTGACCTGGACCTACGCGGGCGTGAACAGTTCTACTAAGCTGACGGTGGCTTGGCGCTTTGACGAGCATGGACCTTGGGTAGAGCCGATAATCTATGAAACCACCGCCGCAGAAGACGTGGTGAGTTTGAATTACTTTTCCGAGGCCGACGGCGACCGCGCCAAACCCGCGCTGGAAGTAAATAACCTCGTGCTCCCGGGAATCTGCGAGTCTCCCGCCATCAGCCCTCTTGCCAACCACGTGATGGATTGGAACCTCACCAGTTGGCTGGGCCGCGGCGCTCCCAACGGAACGCGGCTGGTGCAGCAGTGGGGCCTGCCGGCGCACTACTTTTGTGGTTTCCCGGGCCGCGGAGAGGTGGACAACCCGGGGCCCCCCTGGAGCGAGCCGTTGCGCGCCTTCTGCTGCGGGCTCGCGGAACTTCCCACGGGCGATTTGTATCTTAAGCAAGAACTGGGCCGGGGTAGCCTGGTGTTGGAACTGCGCAGCGACCTGTGGGGGCACCTACGGGGACCTGGTCGATTCACCTTGGGCAGCACGTTGTTCTGGGCCTTCGGGCCAAACTTTTACGAAGCCATCCGCCGCTATTATTTGAGCCTGATCAACGCGAACGTCATCAAGCAGAAGACAAATTCCGTCCGCAAGAATGTCGCAGCGCTGGCCCCGCAGTGGTGTACGTGGGGTGAACAGGTGGCGCGGCACAAGGATTCCGGGCGGCTCGACGAAGCCACTTTGACAGCCATGTACGATGAACTGAAAGCGTCCGGTTTGCAGGCCAGCATGTTTTCCATTGACGACAAATGGGAAGGAAGCTACGGCAGTCTGGAACATTCCGCGGTGCGCTTACCGCACTTCGAACAGTTTCTCGACCGCGTGCGCGCCGACGGTCATCGCCTGGGATTGTGGGCGGCGTTCATGCGTTGCGAGGATCCCGCATCCCTTGGCCTGACGCCAGCTCACATGCTGCGCCGCACTGACGGCCAGCCTTACAAAGCGGGGGGTTACTACCTCCTCGACTTCACTCGCCCGGAAGTCGCCGCCGTGCTGCGCGACCGGGCGAGAAAGTTCGTGCGCCGCTACAAACCGGACCTGGTGAAATTCGACTTTGGTTACGAAATCCCCGCGCTCGACACCGTAGCCCCGCACGATATGAGTTGGGCGGGCGAGCGGTTGCTGTGGAAAGGCCTGGACGTGGTAGCGAGAGCATTGCGGGAGGAGAATCCCGACATCGTGGTGATGTATTACCAACTGTCGCCGCTCTTTACCGAGCATTTGGATCTGCACAGTCCCGACGACCTGTTTATGGCCACGGGAGAATTTGACCTGGAAGCCAATCGCCGGTTTTTCTTCAGCAGCCTGTGCGGGGAATTCGGCATGCCGACCTACGGCTCTTCGGGGTACGAGTGGATCAGCGGTCCTTCCATCTGGTTTGACTCGGTCGCCGTGGGAACCATCGGCAGCCTGGCCAGTTTTTACGGAAGCGCTGCGCCCGGCGACGGAGCCACGCCAGAGCGCGTGGCCAAATACAACGGGCTAACGCATCTGGTGCGACCATCCAATCAGTTCAGCATTCTTCCCTTGGACGCGGATTACGAAGCGCCTACGCGTGGCGCGCACGCTTCCTCCTGGGCGCGAATGGAAAATGGTGAAGTCGTGCTGGTGGCCCTGCGCAAGCACCGCCTGGATGGAAGCGCGGGGTCGGGAAAATTCCGCGACCTCGTTTCGACGGACGCGTCTGTGGTCGTGGCCGCCCGGTCAGGCGACAGCATCGCGCGAGCCACACAACTGGGCGTGGTCCCCTATGGCGATGGCGAGTTGAAAGTGAAACTCGATGGGGCAGCTTCCGCCCAAGCCACCGAGCACCATTTCGGCGGAGGCCACGAGACCAAAATCCTAGCTGTCGAAAACGGCCAACTGCGCGTCTCACTGCGTGAGCGTGCCCAGGACGGGTCTATAGTTGAATGGATTGAGATTTCCGTCCAGGGCGCGTAGCGATGGTGTGTGGGCCCTAGTGAGAACCTACCGTTAGTATGAATCAGCCCAAAGGAGGATTTTTTATGGACCGCAGGAATTTTATTGAAACGCTTCCATTGTCCGTTGCTGCACTGAGCCTTGGGAGTAGCAACGCATTCGGTGCAAGTCCTAACTCTACTGGGATAGGCCCCGCGGATCCAGCCCTGCCGCCGGGAGTGGACTACTTTAACCGGGAGAAGATGGAGCAACTGGTGAATGCCTCAATTTCGCTAAAGGGTATCCCATTTGAGGCTGTGGCGTTCAACTTTCCCAACTATCACCCCAGCGCCAACCAGGAGAAGTACTCCGGCAAGGGATGGACCGAGTGGGAACTCCTGAAACGTGCCAAGCCCATGTTTGAAGGGCACCTGCAGCCCAAGTATCCATTATGGGGCTATTACAATGAGGCCGATCCGGCCTGGGCCGAGCAGGAGATCGAAGCCGCCTCCAGCCACGGAATCAGCGCCTTCGCGGTGGATTGGTACTGGTACAACGGCACGCAAGTATTGCACGAACAACTGGAAGAGGGGTTTCTGAGGGCCAGGAATCGAAGCAAGATGCGCTTTGCCATCATGTGGGCGAATATCAGTTGGCGATTCCAATATCCTCCCCCGGATTCGGCGTCCGGCTATAACGACTGTTCTGTTCTGTACGAACAAACATACAGCGAGCCGGACATGGAACGGATCACCGATTACTGGATCGAGCACTACTTCCGCGAACCGAACTATTGGCGGATCGACGGCCAGCCGGTGGTGCAGATTTTTGATGTTCTCGGAATCCTGAAGTTCTTCGGGCCGGAAAAGCTGCGGGTGATACTTGATCGCATGCGAAACCGGGTAGCGCGCGCGGGGTTGAAGGGTGTGCATTTTCAGGCGGCATTAGTCTACGTCGCGGGGGAGACTCCTCTGAAATCCCTCGGGTTTGATAGTGCCACCCACTATCACACTTTCGGGGGCGCCGGCACGGGGAAGGTCATCGAATATACCGTGGGAGTTGAACACAGCATCCGGAAATGGAAGGAAACGGCAACCAAACTGGACATCCCGTACTTTCCTGACTGCCCGGTAGGATGGGACGACAGCCCGCGTTACACCACGCATTCACGCGTCTTCGTTCATCGCTCGCCCGATCAATATGAATTGTTCCTTGAGGCAGCGAAGTATTTTGTGGCGGAACGTAAGGCGCAGCCCCCCATCGTCTTCTTGTCTTCGTGGAACGAATGGTCGGAGGACCACTGTCTGGCACCCGATGCGGTGTATGGCTACAGCTACCTGAAAGCCGTGCGGCGGCAGTTTGTCTCATCTACTATCTAGAAGTCGGGAATCCAGGAGGAGAAATATGGAGATAAATCGGCGGGACTTCTTAAAGACCGGAGCGTTTGCCGCCTTGTCTGGCGCAGCGGGTGACTCTCTGCTGAGGAAGTATGAAGTTGGCGCCTACTACTTCCCCAACTGGGCCCCTGATCCAAGACTCGAGCTGATCCACGGAAAAGGCTGGACAGAATGGGAATTGCTCAAGCGCGGTGAGCCGAAATTCGCCGGTCACCAGCAACCGAAGCGGCCTGCATGGGGATACGAGGACGAGTCGGATCCCCGGGTGTTCGAAAAGAAAATTGCCGTAGCTCATGACGCAGGTTTATCCCACTTCATCTTTGATTGGTATTGGTACGAAGCCAACCCCTTTTTGGAACGGGCCCTGGAACGCGGCTACCTGAACGCCGCTAACAAGTCGGACATCCGCTTCTGCTTGATGTGGGCCAACCATGACTGGCTCGACCTGATGCCTTGCCGTCTGGACAAACAGGCTACGCGCCTCCTTTTTAAGGGCACGTACGATTCTGCCGCCTTCGACACGGCTACCGATTACGTCATCTCGCATTACTTTCGAGAACCCTCCTATTATCAAATCGATGGAGCGCCGTACTTTTCGATTTATATGCTTAAGCAAATGATCGATCGGATGGGAGGTATTGATATTGCAAGGGCCGCGCTCGAAAGATTCCGGCAAAAGACTCGCAGCGCCGGCTTTCGTGACCTGCACCTGAACGCTGTTGCCTGGGGAGTTTCAGAAATGGATGATATGCGGCGCCAGTTGCCCGCGCTCGGGGTGAATAGCGTAACGTCGTATACGTGGGCGCACCATTACACGTTTCCCACATTCCCCGCCACTGAGTACCAGGATGCCGCGGAACAAGCTCCGGCCTACTGGAGCCGGGCGAAGGATATATTCGGAGTCCCCTATCACCTCGATATCAGTATGGGTTGGGACCCGAGCCCGCGCACTTGTCAATCTGATATGTTTGCCGACGTTGGCTATCCATTTACGTCGGCCTTGACAAACAACAAACCGGAGATTTTCGAGCGTTGCCTGCTGAAGGCAAAGTCCTACCTTGATCAACACTCTGAACAGCCAAGAATCCTGACCATCAACGCGTGGAATGAGTGGACGGAAGGCAGCTATCTCGAGCCGGATTCTGTTCATGGGATGGGTTATCTCGACGCTATTCGTAAAGTGTTCGGCTCGTAATTGCTCCGGAACGAAAGAGCCCAAACCCAGTGGGAGATCCCCCGCTCCTGTCTGGAAACAGGAGCAGGCTGACCATTTCCGATGCAGATCAGTGGGCAGTCGCGGTTTCGAATTCCTCCGGCCGGTGCTCCCGGGCATACTGAACCATGGCGTGCAGATTCTCGGGTGGGGTTGTGGGCGGAACTTCGCAGCCCGTGCCGACAATGTGGAACTTCCCGCACGTCTCGTGGCATCGCCGGCATGCCTCATAGACGCTCTCCGGGGTTCCCTCCAGCATGTCAGTTATGGTCGAGACATTGCCCAGAATCACCCGGTTGGGACCCAGGCAGGTCCGCGCCGCCGCCAAATTGGTGGGCGAATCCAGTTCGAAGATTTGCACGGGCAGTTGCTTCATTTGCGAAATTAAGGAATCGGTGTTTCCGCACATGTGCAGACGGACAATGACATCCGGGTGGGCCCGGCGAATGGATTCGACCACCCGCAGTTGCCGTGGGAACAGAAGGTCGCGATAATACTTCGGCCCCATCATGCTAGCCGCGGCATCGCTCATGCCGATGGTATCGGCGCCGGCCTGAATTTCCGCCTCCGCATAAGTGATCGCCACTTGCGCCGTGAAATCGAGCAGGTCCTCGATGAAACCGGGATCGTCAAGGAAATCCGTCATACTGCGAGTCAACCCGCGCAGCTCGGCAGCCAGTGCCAGCGGGCCTTCCACCCATCCGACGATTGAGACCTCGCCCCCGAACTCGTTGTGCATAATTTCAATTGCTGTAATCCGATCGTGCATGCGACCGGTGCCGAGAGGGTCGGGGACCCGAAAGGTTTTCAAGCGTGACTTGTCAACCAGGGCCGCGCGTTCCTCGCAAATGGCCGGGCCTTGGTCCTCGTACCAGTTGATGCTTTCCTCCCCCGCGATGTCGATCACTTCGCGAGCCGGATCAGAACATGTCAAGAGGCAATCGATTCCAAAATCATTGACGAGCATGCCCTGGGCTGCGGCCATCTTCCGCCCATCGCGGGTGTAATCGATAAAGTGAATGCCCAGATGCCTTGCCGCAAACATCATGATTACGGGCTGTACGGGAAGGTGATCAACGGGTTGGCCCGCGACAAGCGCACGGACCCTTTCAAGAGAACGCATGGAAAGCCTCCAGATCGGTTTTTAGGATTATCTGCAAACTACTCGACATCAGCAACTTAATTGCCAATGCCCGGAGTCAGGACGGTGCTCCACCTCGGGCCGAATTGGGTGTTTTTTGTGCACCTCCATTCTAAGCGCCTTCTGTAGTTTCTACAACAACGTGCGATGCATCGACTCTTTGTCGCTCGCTTTACGGATATTCACATCGCCGCCGATTGTCTTTTGATGATGTTTAGTCAGCCGCGAATTTACGATGGTCTGCAATCTGGATGAGAATCATTGTAGCGTCATGACGGTAGTTCAAAGTATAATTTGTAATTTGCGCGCCCGATATCTGTGGACCTATTTGATTGATGCTCCGTGATTTGCCACGCCTAAAGCGTGTCGGCTTGGCCCTGCTCATCGGCTTGGGCATCCCATTCATCGCTCAAGGGGCCCTCCCTGACACTCAGACGCTTCGCGGTGAAGTTGTAGACCAGAACAACGCCCCCATTGAGGGCGCGGTCTGCACCTTGCGGGGTCGAAATGTGCCCCAAGAGGGGCGCCCTGTAACTACCGGCAATAAAGGAACTTTCGAGTTTACCGGGCTGATTGCCGGAAGCTATCGGGTGGACTGCGCCGCGGTGGGTTACGAGCCGGTCGCAAAGAATGACATCGAAATTGTAAAAGGCGAAGAAGCCATAACGCTCCAAATCGCGCTTCCCTACGAGGTGGTGGTCCATCAGAAGGTAGAAGTCACCGCGGAAGCCCCGAAGGCCACTGCGCAAGTGGCGGCTCCCCCCGCGACCCTATCTAATCAGCAGATCAAATCCCTGCCCCTCACTGTGCAGAAGTTCAAAGCGGCGTTGCCGATGATCCCGGGTGTAATTCGCACCCCGGATGGCCGGCTGGCCATCAAGGGCATCATCGAGAACCAGGGAACACTGCTGGTCGATGGCGCCGAGACGGTCGATCCTGTAACCGGCAGTTTTTCCATTGATCTTCCCCTTGACGCGGTGGAGTCAGTGGAGGTTTTCAAGAGTGCCTACCAGGTCGAGTACGGGCGTTTTTCCGGCGGGCTTACCACCGTCCAGACCAAAGCACCCTCGAGCAAATGGATGTATGAGTTGAACGATTTTGTGCCCACACCGCGCATCCGTTCCGGGCACATTGTAGGAATTGAAGACGACTCCCCGCGCCTATACTTCTCGGGGCCGTTGAAGGGCGACAAGCTTACGTTTTCCGAGGCCTTTACTTACGAGTACTCAGCCGAGCCCGTGCGGGGTTTGGCATGGCCGAACAACGAAACGCGCAGGGAGGGGTGGACTTCGTTCTCGGATTTCTATTTCACCGTTTCGGCCCAGCATCTGATCACCTTTAACGTCAAACTTTTTCCCCTGAAGCGGCAGTATGTAAACATCAACAGCCTCATTCCGCAGACGGCTTCCGCCGACGACGCACAAAGCGGCTACTCGATCGGGGGGCAGGATCACTATGTACTCAAAGGTGGCGGAATACTGACCACCATGGCGCAATTTACGGATTTTGACAGCTACTCCCACGGCCAGGGCCCGTTGGACCAATTGATCACTCCCACCGGTTGGCAGGGCAACTTCTTCAACGCCTGGACGCGCAGCAGCGCTCAGCAGGAAGTGCAGGAGAACTATCTTTTCCCCCGCAAACACTGGCGCGGCCGGCACGACTTCAAAGTGGGGGGCAACGTCATTCACCGCGTGTATCAGGGAACCAACACTTCCCACCCCGTGCAACTGCTACGGGCTGACAACTCGTTGGCTGAGGAGATTGATTTTGGCCTTGCCGGTGATCTTACTACCTCCGACACGGAATTCGCGGGATTTGCCGGGGACCATTGGATTTTCAACGACTACCTTTCCGTCGATTATGGAGTGCGGATTTCCGGCCAGACCCTCGGCGAACCCGCGGCGGTTGCACCGCGCGCGGGCTTTGTTTTCTCTCCAGGTAAGAAAGGCAAGACGATTTTCCGCGGCGGCGCCGGCATCTTCTACGACCGCCTGCCACTTCTCGCCGGAGATTACACGCAAAACCCAACCCGGAATGTCACGCTGTTCGACACCAATGGCGCGCAGCTTGGTCCTACCACTGTCTACCAGCCCTTTTACCAGGAATTCAAGGAGGGTGGTAAGCAGATTGTTCCCTCCGGAAATAACCTGGGAAGCACTCCCTACAACTTCACCTGGAATTTCGAGGTCGATCAGGAAATACGCCCTGACATTATCGCACGCGTAAGCTACCTTACTAGTCGCACCTTTGATCAGTTCATCGTCAATCCCTTGACCCTTTCACCGACCCAAGGCTTATTGCTGCTTTCCAACCAGGGCGCGTCGCGCTACAAAGAGTTCGAAGCCACGTTGCGCGTGCGGCCTTCCGACAAGGTAGACATCAATATGTCCTACGTCAATAGCCAGGCGCGCGGCGACTTGAACGCCATGGCCTCTGTGTACGTTCCCTTTGAGCAGCCGGTTATACATCCGAATTTTTTCGGCACGCTTCCTACCAACATCCCCGACCGCGTCGTGACCTGGGGGAGCTTCAAGCTTCCGCGGAAGTTCATCTTCAGTCCTCTACTCGACTGGCACTCAGGCTTCCCGTATTCCATTTTCGACGTGCGGCAGAATTACGTGGGTCCCCCCAACAGCCGTCGCTTCCCCGCCTTCGTTTCACTCGATGTCAATGTCTCCAAGGATTTCCAGATCCCCTTCATCCCCTGGTTGCGCAAACATGTCCTGCGGGGCTCGGTCCGCGTCTTCAATGTTACAAACCACGGCAACTTCCGCGATGTCTATAACACCGTCACGTCGCCCTACTTCCTGGATTACTCTGGCTTCGAGCATCGCTTTTACGACCTGTCTCTGGACATCCTGTATTAAGCGGCGCCTCCCGGAAATACTGGCGGGGTGAATCGCTTACAAACGGTCGGGGATGACAGCGCCCAGATCCAAGACCCAAGATGCTTCAGCCCAGTGGTCCTTGCGCTTCGTCGAAGCAACATGGCCAGCAGTTACAAGTCGGACCTAGTCAAGATCTATCATTCCCTGGGGCGGAAGAAACGCCTGGGAACGGTGATCTTCTTCGTCACTTCCATTTGCAATGCCAAGTGCCGGACGTGTTTTTACTGGGAAGAACTGAACCAGCGTGGTGATCTGACCTGGGATGAAATCCGCAAGCTTGCCTTCAGCATGCCATCTTTTAGCGACCTGTGGCTTTCCGGCGGCGAGCCCATGCTGCGGCGCGAACTCACTGACATCATTCATCTTTTTCACGCGCATAATGGCGTTCGCTGGGTAAACCTCCCGACCAACGGCCTGCTGCCCGAACGCACCGCCGAGTGGGTCGCGCGCATTTGCGCGGAAAACCCCGAACTCCAACTCGACGTGAACGTGGCCATGGACGGCCTGCACGAGATGCAGGATTCCATTCGCGCCGTGCCAGGGAATTTTGCCAAGACGCTGGAGACCATTGAGGCGCTTCAACCCTGCCGGCAGAAGCATCCCCGGCTGCGGGTCAACATCAACACCGTGATTTGTTCGGAAAACTTTGACCAAGTGATGGCGATCGCGGAATTTGTCAAAGTGAATTGCGCGGTGGATGGTCACTATTTCAATATCATCCGCGGTCAAGCCAAGGACGCTTCCCTGAAGCAGATTCCCACCCATCGCCTTGCCGCCCTCTACAAGGATATTCAATCGGTCTACGACTACTACGCGGAAGGTGTTCTGCGGCGGCGCACCGGTGTAGCGCGGAAAATCGCCCAAGTTTACTACCACGGCACGTTGGCGCTGCATAACAAAATCCAGCTTGAAAACATCGCCGAACCCCATCCCTGGCCCATGCCCTGCACGGCCGGCGACACATCCATCGTCATCGACTTCAACGGGGATGTGCGCTCCTGCGAGCTACGCGGAAAGCTCGCAAACCTGCGCGACTACGATTGCGACTTTGAGAAATTCTGGCAGGCCCAGGAACGCCGCGAAGAGCTGGGTGCGATTGTGCAGGACCAGTGCTGGTGCACCCACGTCTGCTTCATTCACGACAGCCTGCGGCATTCGCCCAAGGTTCTGCTCTACGACATCCCTGTCACTTACCTCGAATCCAAGTTCACATCACCGTCTACCCAGGGCGAAAAGTTCCAGTCCGCCCCCGCCCAGCCCGCGCCGGCGGCGAAGTGACGCGGGTCCACTATTCGTTGTCATTCTAAGCGTTTGGGAACTCGGGGGATCAGTTCATCAACTCGACAGTTCATCTGTCGATCGGCCACCTTCCTCCCCTGGAAGAATACGTTCGGGTATTTACCGCGTTGACTCCAGTGAATCAATGATCCGATGACTCAATGGCTCAATTCTCCCATGCCCCCAGCAAGCGCCGCACAAGAACCAGTTGCCCCAGGTGATAGGCGTTGTGGTCCGCCAACAGAAGAGCTTCGCGCAGGATGGTCTGACCTTCTCCATGGGGGATTCGTGCGTACAAGTCGGTGCGTGGATTGGCCACCAGGGCCTGAATCCGTTTAAGGTCGCGGCGGAATTGTTGGAGGCTCTTCTTCCAGGCTGCATCACTGGGAGGAGCATCGCCTTCGGGCCAGTAACCGTCCGGCCACGCCGGCGAAACGTGCTTCGGATTGACGCTGAATTCCACAATGTCCCACTGGGCGATCCGCAGGTGCTCCAACAATCGCCAGGCGGAGAATGGAATGCTAGGAGGTTTTACACCGCGCAAATCGGTGGAAAGTCCGGCGACGGCTTCGTCGAAGCTAAGGTGGGCGCCACCACCGCGTAACAAGTAGAGCAGGTGCTCGCGCAGAGCACGGTCTCTGACCGCACCGATCGTTTCCTTACGGGGTCTCGGGGATTCCTTCTTCATACAGTTCGACCCTCCCATGATTACTTTGCCCCGTTGCCGCCTCTCCCTTCTTTGAATGGAACAACGTGCCATTCGCATTAGGGCAGCAGGTCGGTTACTCGGCAAAATGCCGACCTCAAGGTCGGCGCTGCAAAGGCCAGCGGACCTCGCCGCGATATCGAACAATTCCTACCGACGACATCAGGCCGAGGACCTGCAAAACGGGTCCGCGCTCCACATGCATCCCGGCTATGTTCAGACCGTCAGTTACTCGACGAACCGCCGGTCCTGTAAGGGTTGCCAAGTGGGTCCTTGCGCTTGGCCACGGAGTAACCCCAGCGGTCCGTGGCCTCTTGATAGACGTGGGTTTTGCGCAAGGCAACGAATTCTTCGGGGGTTTTCATTACCTCGTCGGGCCGCAGTTGGCTGCGGACCAGAAAGTCGGGTTCGGGGGGATAACACGCGAGGGGAACGCCGACCGTCGGGGCGCTGACCGCTTCGCCTGGCAGTCGGGTGATTTTGGCATTGGTGGGCAACGCGGCGCTTGCATAGCGCAAGTCCATACTCCAACGCACGACGCCGGTTTTGTTTTCGAAGCTCGCGTGCGGCGTGCGATTGGTGAGAAGCAGGATACCGCCTTTGGGGACGGGAGCCGCCACGGGCTGCCGCCCACCAAATTCCTTCCCGGGAATGACCAGGTAATGGGCCATGTCATCAGGGTGGTGAAAGAAGAGCCCGCCCTTATGCATGCATGGCATCACCCACAGGCAGCCCCGCTCCTCCGTCGCATCCACCAGTGGCAACCAAACGGTCAGGACCAGCCCCATGTCGCAGTAAGGTTCAAAGTAGGCCGAGTCTTGATGCCATGGCACCGGGCTCCACGCATGGCTCGGCACCTTCGGCCGCAAGCGATATACGGCGGAAGCAATCAATTCCGGACCGCAGAATTGCTCCGCCACGTCAAGGAGCTTGGGGTTCGTCATGAGTCCAAAGAAACTTGGGAGGACTACCTTATTGTCCCACATCGATTTGGAAATGGTCTGGTTCTCCGCGTCGACATGGGTCAGGCGATGCTCGAAATCGTACTCCTCATAGGTCTGCGAAAGCGTGCCGGCGGCGACGGCCTCGCGGCAGCGCTGGTCAAGGTCGGCGCTGATCTCATCAATCACGGGCTGCAATTCCTCGTCGGCAAACAGGCGGTCGATAATGAGGTATCCCTCCTCCTGGAAGTGTTGGACTTGACGGTCGTCGAGGTGAAATTTCAATACGCTGCCCGGCATAGAAGAACTCCCTGGAGAAGATTAGTGGGTGCCCTGCCACCCCTCATGCAGTTTTAATCCCAACTCATCAGCTTGTCAACTGAAGCTCATGGCAGGGAGCGCTGGAGGGCCGTGCGCGCTATGCCAATCTGCGGAAGGTTGGCGAGAGAGTTCTCGAAGTGGGAGAGAAATTCCTGGTACTCATTGGTGGCCTGTTCGCGCTTGCCCGTGGCTTCATAGACCTGACCCAGGTAGAAATGGGCCAGGGCGGCGAGCAGCGGGGAGTGGCCGCGCAATAAGTTGAATTGTGACAATTGTCTCTCATTCATTACCGCGGCGCGAAGATCCTGCTCGGCGCGGCTATAGTCCTTGGTCTGGAAATAGGCCCACCCGCGCGGATAGCAGAAAACAGAATCCATAGAGTTCGGTAGACGGCCCGCCGCAGCGATTACGCCTGTCGGATCGTTACGCAAAAGGGCGGCATAAAGCGCACCGTAATTCCGAAGTCGTTCAATGCCTTGCGAGGCAAGCTCGGGGCGCGCCGCAGCATAAAGCCTCAAGCTGCGCTCGGAGGCCGCCGTGTCACCCTGAGCCGCCTGCAGGACCGCGATCACCCCGTGCTCGAACCCGGAGAGCTTTTCCTGTTGCGCGATGGCCAGGGTGGAGTCGAGTTCCCGTCCCGTTAGCAGGGAGATCATTGCCAGCGAGCGGAGCGCGCCCGCAGCGCCATCGTTTTGTCCGGCGCGCGCCAAGTCCCCGACGGCACGCTGGTAACTTGCGCGGGCGCCCTCCAAGTCTCCCCGTGTTTCCTGAAACTGCCCCGTAAATACCGCAGCGTACAATTTACCCGCGCCCGTGCCTCGTTTGCCGTATTCCTGCAGTGCCGAATCCGCCAGCGCGAATTTTTTCTCGTCCGCGTAGACGACCGCCAATTTGACATATTCTGCGTAGTCAAGGAATTCCGGCTTCAGGCCAATGACCTTACGATAGGCCTCCACGGCTTCCTCGTCATGATCCGATTGGTAGAGGATGTCCCCACGCGTGTCCCAGGGGTTGGGGTCGTTCGGGCGAAGGGCCGCGTATTGGTCGTTGGTTCGGAGCGCGGCCGGCAGGTTTCCGGATGCCGCCAGAAGGTATCCGAGCATATTCAAGAAAGATTCATTCCTGGGATCGAGCTGCAGGCCATCCTTTATCGTGGAGATGGCACGGTCCATCTCGCCCATGGAATAGACGGTCCGGGCCAACTGCAAGCGGGCAACGTCCTGGCGGGGAAACTCCTGGAGAAGTGATTCTAGAATCTGTCTTCCCCCCGCGTCGTCCCCGGCCCGAAAAGCCTCTTCCGCCTGGAACTCCAATCGTTCTTGACGTGGCAGACGGGACTGCAATTGCTTAATCTTCGGCAAAAGTTCCCGGCTTCTACGCAGGTCTCCCTGGAAAGCGTATCCGCCGGCAAGCCGGTAATACGCCAGCGCGAACTGCGGATCCAGCCGCACGGCCTCCTCCATCTCACGCACGGCTTCGTCCATAAGGAACCGTCGCGCCAAATCGACACCGAGTTGATAGTGCCGGTAGGCTTCGAGGTTGGACGTTGATGCCTCTTCGATATTGCAGGCATTTGGGGAAAGGCCGGTCGAAGGCACGAAGCGTTGTGCCACGCGGCCCGTGACCGCATCCACCATGCCAAAGATGCCTTGGATGTCCGGGGCCTCCACTTTGTCGGAAAATAGAATCTGGCCGGACTTGGTGTCTTGAACCTGCACGTCGAGCCGAAGCTGCTTGGGGCCAACGCGCAAAAGCGTGCCGGTGAGGAACGCGTCGGCGTCCGCGTTGCGCGCCACCTCCGCCGCCGAGGCGGGGTCAAGATCCCTCGCTCCCTTCCTCCCCATCCGCTGAATCTCGGCGAGGACGCGCTCTGTCGAAAGCACGTCCAAACCCTTCACCTGGGCCAGATTCGTGGTGAGCATTTCCGTCAGCCCGCGGTTGAGCCAGTCGAGCGAGGGATCTTGCGAAAGGTTGGAAAAGTAAAGAACCGCCAAGGCCTTTTGGCCTTCCGCTGCCGCAGGTCGTGATGTGCGGTGGCGCATGAGCCACCACCCGAGACCCAACACGACAACAAGCAACGCCGCGACCGCAGGGATCAAGATCTTGGGACGTCGCGATTGGGCGGATGGTAGGGGCGACGGAATGACCGCGCCGGGTAGCTCCGACGGAAGCCGAGGCGGCGTGACCACGCTGGGACCGCTCGGAGGCGGTGTGAGCACGCTAGGACCACTGGGCTGAGGTGTAACCGCAGTGGGGCTACTCGCCGCCGGCGGCACGGGAGGCGAAGGGGCCATTTCCGTCAGTGCGTCTTGCCGGGGTTGGCTGGGCCGGGCAGGCATGGAGCCGCTGGGTTCCGCCACCTGCATCCGGTTGGCGGAGCGCCCGGAATCCGTATCGCGCTTCAGACGCTTGAGGTCCGTTCGCAGGTCGGAAGCATTCTGATAGCGCATGTCGGCGTCTTTTTCCAGTGCCTTGAAGATGATTTCTTCGAGCTTGGGGGGCAAGTCAAGATTCAGGCGCAATGGAGAAATCGGAACCCGGTTGAGAATGGCTTCATGAATCACACCGGAAGTATTGCCACTGAAAGCTGGCACGCCGGTGGCCATTTCGTAAAGCACCAGGCCGAAGGAGAAAATATCGGACCGACCGTCAAGTTCTTCTCCGCGCACCTGCTCCGGCGACATGTAAGCCACTGTCCCCATGGTGACGCCCGGGCTGGTATTGAACTCCTCGCGCGTCGGAGCAGTCAACATGCCGGAAGCGTCCGCTCCCACGGCGTGGCGGCTCGAAGGCGCGAGCTTAGCCAAGCCAAAATCCAGCACCTTGGCTTGGCCGCGAAGCGTGACGAAAATGTTGGCGGGTTTAATATCCCGATGCACGATGCCCTTGGCGTGCGCGGCGTCGAGCGCGTCGGCGATCTGAATTGCCAGGTCGAGCAGGGTATCGGTCTTGATAGGCTTGGACTCAATACGATGCTTGAGGGTCTGCCCCTCCAATAGCTGCATAACGATGAAGCGCTCGCCCTCGTGCTCGCCGATTTCGAAGATAGTGCAGATGTTCGGGTGGTCAAGCGCCGAAGCCGCGCGCGCCTCGCGTTGGAGGCGCTCGAGCGCCTGGGGGTCCCTGGCCAGATTTTCGGGCAGAAATTTGAGCGCCACAAAGCGGCCGAGCGTGGTGTCTTCGGCTTTGTACACGACTCCCATCCCGCCGCCACCAAGCTTTTCCAGTATTCTATAGTGAGAAACAGTTTTCCCGATCATCCTGATGTATTCATGTTACGCAGCGTGTAGGGGAGTGTCAACCAGAGACAAGACGCTGGGGACCTCGAAGAGGTCCAATGTCATCAGCCGTGGGTGAAACCCACGCCCTCATCGAATTGCTGACCTCTGGTGTCACAGCGACAAGTGGGACCCTTAGAATGCGCGCCATTGTACTAAGTATAGGTTGGATTGCGGGCTACCTGTGAAAGGAAAGACCCGTCCGGCTCAGGGCTTATCAGGCAGGATTGTGGGGTTGCTTAACAAATCCCGGACGGGTCGGTGGGCTCGTTGGTAGTACGTCTGATTTCCGTACTGCTTGTGTTCCTCCTACCAAAACTTGAATTACTCGGAATCCTGCCGCCAAGAACCGGGCTTCCTCAGGTCGGGCGCTCTCCTCCCTGGCCGAGCACGGGGCGCCTCAATCGACCTCTAGCCCGCTTTACATCCACCTTGGAGCGTCGAGTCGGCCACACCTTGTGGCCATTTCTCTTCCCTCGCGCTGCCTGCCGCCTCGCGTGGGCGGCGGGACCGACAGGATTCCGAAACTACTCGCAACTTACGTTCGATACTCTTTCGCTTCTTCTTGGTCCCAAATCAACGATACTCTTCTTTACAGGAGTGTCAAGGGAATCGGGTCGTTGAGGCGTTTTTATTACATATGTGTTAAGATTTAGGTGGTTTGGTCAACAGGAGGCCCCCGCATGAGCATTGGCACGCGCATCATTCAGCTTCGAAACCAGAAGGGATTGACCCAGCAGCAGCTAAGCGAGCTTACCGGCTTGGCGGCCTCGTACCTTTCGCGGATCGAAAATCGCCACTTGGAACCCCGTCCCCACACCCTCAGCAAGATCGCCTCGGCCCTCGGGGTGCCGATGAGCGAGATCTTTCAGGAGCGCCCCACCCAACTGGGCACACTGCAATGTGTAATCACCTCATCGGGGAATTGCATCATGAACCTTCTCCATTCCAGCCACGGAAAACGGGTTCAATCTGCACTGGAAAGTTACGACCCCCACCAATTGCAATTGCTGCGGATGGCTAATTACCTGATTCAAACGGCCGACAAACGCCTTCTCGACTCGCTCGATGTCTTCCTTGGCGCCCTGCTTAACGCGGAGCTGCACAAGACTTCCACATCTGGGAAAATCCCGCCGCTGGCAGCGACCACTGAAGTCGGCAGCGGGGAGGAGACAAGCGAGCAGTGAGAGGTAGGCGCCAGGCAGCAGGCAAGAGGCAAAGGAACCCCTCAACCGACATCATTCTTTCTGAACTCGCTTCCACGACGTGAGCTCCCGGGTATCTCCGGGGGGATTTCCGCCGCCTTGCTGCCTACTGCTTTCCGCCTACTGCCTATGGCCTTTTTACCGGCAGCTCAATCGAAGATGGGAATTCGCGCGTGTGGTAGATTTGCTGGGTCGCGGGTTGGTAGTCGGCTGCCGTGGCTTCGAAGATGTTCGGAACATATTTCTGCGGGTTGCGATCGATCAGGGGAAACCAGGTGCTTTGGACCTGTACCATGATGCGGTGGCCGCGCAGGAAGCAATGGTCGTTGGTGTGGAGATCGATCACAAACTCAGCCGCGTGGTTGGGTGCAAGGGGTTTGGGCTTCTCAAAACTTTCGCGAAATCGCCCGCGAAAAACCTCATCGGCAATCATCAATTCATATCCGCCCAGGGCCGGATTCGAGGGGAAATCGTCGGGGTAGGCGTCAATCAGTTTCACGATCCAATCGCTGTCGGTGCCGCTGCTGGAAGCGTAGAGGCGGGCCACGATGTCGCCGGTGACGGTCAGGTTATCGGCCAGGGGAGGCGTTTGCCAGGTCAAAACATCCGGCCGGTTCTGGACGAACCGCTGGTCTTCAACTAGCCATGTTGGCCAACCACCTCCCGGGTAGGTCGGCTGGATGGGCTGATGGCGGTAGGGCACGGGATGGGCGGGGTCCGAGACGTAGCGGTCAAAGCCCGGCGCCCCGTCCTCGCCGGGCGGGTCAAAGGAAAGATGGCCACCCGCCTGCAAATAAAGCTTGCGCTGCCTGACGCCCTGCCGCGGCGGCCACTCCGCGTAGGTCTTCCATTCATTGGTTCCGGTCTCGAAGGTCATTGCTTCCTGGAAGGGCAGTTGCCCTTTGTCCTTCAGCCAGTAAGCGAACCAAGCGGCCTGGATTTTCTCGCGAAAGTACTCGCCCGTCTCGCTGCCAAACTCGATCTTACCCAGCGACTCCCCCCCCATCCTCGCCCAGCCTCCATGGTTCCAAGGTCCGACCACGAAATAGTTCCAGTGCTGGGGATCGTGCTTCTCCAGCGCTTCATAAATCTTCTGTGGCCCGTAGAAATCCTCCTGGTCCCACCAGCCCGCGACGTTGAGATTTGGGACCGTGACTTTCTTGAGATAGGGGGTGACCGCATCCCGCTTCCAGTATTCGTCGTAATTGGGGTGATTCGTAAAGTCGTTCCAGGTCGGCACGCTCCCGTGCAGATACTTGGCGTTGACATTCGCCAGCGGCCCGAGAGTCAGGTACCACTCCAGCGTGTCGTCGCGGTCGAAATGGAAATGGAAGCTTGTCTTGCCCGTTTCCATCATGGTTGCATACTCAAAGCCGTAGCTCAGGCGGAAGGCGCCGTTGTGGTGAAAGTCGTCGCCCAGGTACATATCGGCGGGGGAGGCTTGCTCGGAAACGGCCTTCAGCGCGGGATGTGGGTCCAGCATGCCCATTACGGTCAGCCAGCCGCCGTAGGAAATCCCCAGCAGACCCACGCGCCCGTTGTTGTGGGGAACGTTCTTCAGCAGCCAGTCGATGGTGTCATAAGTGTCGGTGCCCTCGTCGATGGCGCGGGGATCGCTCGGATCGCGGGGGCGGCGCAGCATCACAAACTGGCCTTCCGATTTGTACCGCCCGCGAATGTCCTGAAAGACAAAGATGTAACCCTGGGGTAGCATCTCCCGATAGATCGAGAATTTGGTGGTGATGCCGTTCTCGTCGTCCGTCACGCCGTAAGGTGTTCTCTCGAAAATGAAGGACAGCGGCTGTGGAGAACTCTTGGGTACATAAATCTCCGTGTGCAGGCGCACGCTATCGCGCATGGGGATCATGACGTCGAGCTTATCGAAAATCCCGCTCAGGTCGGATGAGGATTGGCCGCGCCGCGCGTGCGCCGCATAGCCGGCGGTGATCATGGCAAGGAGCAGCCCCCATACCAGTTTTCGGTTCATTTCGGTCACTCCCTGGGAGAGACGTTGTCGCCGTCGTACCGTGTTTTCAAGAACTTCTCGGTGTATCCCGCAAGAGGGGCGTTCGTCGCGCGTCGATGGCCGCAGCCAACGGCCGCCGAGCCACTGTGGGTCATCGCGCCGGCCCTCAGAATGGCAGAACGACGGTTTCCCGAGCCCCGAGTCTTAAGATTGCCCTTCATTCTCACTCTTTTTTGGACGAAAATGTCACCCAACTGTTGTTCAATTGCCGCAAATGTCCGACATTGCGCCGGGCATTACGTCCATGTTTTGTTTTCATACATATAGTGGCTTCGGTCGTCATAAATTAACATCTTTTTTTGCTGAGCCCCAGTCTGTTCGTGACCTCTTGTTGTTGGGAGCAGGGTAGCGCGGACGTACGCGTTCTTTGCGTTCGTCTGCGGTTCTTCGTCCGTCCACGGCATTTCATGTCTGGATGTTAATAATATGATTGATGTTTCCATGATAAGAACCGCGGAGCAAGTCGAAATGCGCCTACCTCCACGCTACCCGCTGATGGCACCAGGCGTCGAAGCCGCGACATGCCGCCCATTATAGGCCGCACACCCGCATTCGCAAATGTCATTCCCGAGAGAAGTCAATCCCCGAAGAAGAGCCGCAGCGGAACGCCAAGTACGCGTACCGCTGCGCTACCCGCTTGTTGCAGCAGATATTCGAAAAAGTATTTCTAAAAAGGTACCTGACCCCTTTCTCCCCCCAAGAGCCGGGAGTTACGAGACGGGTTCGCCGGCGGGAATGTCGTCGAAAGGGTGTTGTTGGATGGAGCGATCATGTTTGATATGCAGATTCCATGGACTTCCCACGCCTCGCGGACCCCGAAGTGGCGTGAAGGTGACACGAAACGCGCTCAAGGAACTCCAATCAGCAGGCCGATACTTATGCTGACCGATTGATCGTGCCCCCTCCCAAAGTCGTAGTCATACGCCGGTTCTGCATACCAACCAAATTTATGCTTTCCCTTCGGCCAAAACATAAAATCAAGGGCGACTTCGCCGCAGACGGAGTTGGTTACTTCATTATAGTGGCGCGCATGAATCCACTCGGGACCAACGCCGGCCATAAACTCCACTTTGCGGGATAGAGTCCAGGGCTTCTTGAAGAGAAGATCGGTATCCCATTCAGTTGAGTGGCGGCCGAAAAGCGGTGTAACACCCGCCTCAAGTTCAAGCCAGTTTTCGATCGACGTTACTTCCACGGCGATGGTAGGGCCGAAGCTCGATCCGCCGCCAGTGACGCTGCGGTTGGGGACTGCCCCTATTTCGAGAATCGCCGCCGGTTCCTTCTCGACCGACTGCGCGCGGGCATTCGCGGTCCAGAAGGCCAAAGAGGCTGCCAGGACAAGTTTCGTCACGTTTACGATGACCTCGCGGAGTCTGATGTTTCGCTGACCTGCCTTATGAAGGTAGCACAGGGAATTCAGGGACAGACACCTTATTTCCTACTTTTGAACCCCTTCTTCCCTGGTCCTAGGGCTTGCCTTGAGCATCCCTGTGGAGTGGGTTGGGTCGTTGGGGTATTTCCGCGGACGCCCGCGCTTGCCCGGCGTCAGGCGGCGTCCCGTGCGCTCTTCTATCCCCCGCACAAACTCCGACGGTCCCAGCGGCCGTCCCGCGTGCGTTGACCGCCGCAGAGCGCGCAAGTCGCCGGCGCTTTCTCCCGCCTCCAGGAACTTCCGCCAGGCTTCCGCTGACCAGCTTTGGCTCCACGTCGACCTCTCCAGGCAGGCGTCCGGGTCGGCCGTGCCGCAATGCGCCGCGGCGCTCGACCACGGCCAGGCCGCCGCCTCCTCCGCCATCCCCGCCCGCACCGGGTTCAGTTCAACGTAGCGCAACGCCGTCCACAGGTGGCCGGGGTCCATGGGGCAGGAGTAGAATCTCCCCTGCCACACGTGTCCGCTGCCGGCGTGCGCAACGTTCCAATAGGACGCATACCGCCCGTGCACCTGCTGGAAGGCCGGAGCCAACTCCTCCGCCCGGTGCGGCACCACCACCAGATGCACGTGGTTCGACATCAGGCAGTAACCCATCACGCCTAACGCGTGCTCGCGCACCGCCTGGCGTAGCAACTCAAGATAGACCAGGCGGTCGGCGTCCGTGGCCAGAATGAACTGCCGCCCGTTGCCGCGTTGCGTCACATGATGCGCCACATCCGCAATCACCACTCGAGCTATCCGTGGCATTGCCCGTGCCTCTCCGCCGTCCGCCCATCCGCAAACGGCCCCGCATGCTTACAGACTTGACACGGGAGTAGTACGCCGGGCCACGGGGAAGGTCAAGCGAAAAAGGTTGAAGAGGGTCAATATGTCAGAGAAATAATAAGAAATAAGGTATCTGTCCCTTATTTCCGTACCCCGAAGTGGTGATGCGGTTGGAGAAGAGGGTCAGGAGCCCTTTTCGCTACCCTTGGCGGGGCGCCAGGGGTTGCGCAGCGTGGATTCCAATCCGAATCGGGCCACCGCCTTCGACACCCAACTCTCCGAGCCATACGGCCGGCTCCGCTTGATCGCATAACGAATATTCTCGATTTCTTCTTTCCCTTGCGAATGATTAAGCCACTTCCGATAGTCCGGCGGTTCGGGCACCGGCCAGGGGCTCAGGATCTTCTTCTGCTCGGCGTTGCCGTAAACCCGGACGTGCACGCTCGACCACCGCCAGTCCTCCGCTTGCTTCACCAGCCCTGCCCGCTTGGCGTTTCTTTCCACATACCGAACCAAGGCGAAAAAATGGCTGTCCGATTCCACCGGAAGCGATTTGTATCGGCCTTGATAAAGGTGTCCATATCCCGCCGTGCCGGTGCGGGCGTGATAACGTTGCGTGTGCGTCATGGTGAGGCGTTGCAGGAATCTCGCCAAGTCGCCATCCTCGCGCGGATACAGCACCAGGTGCCAATGATCGGGCATCAGGCAGTAAGCCAGAATGCGCATCGGCACAAATTCCAAAACCTCTTCCACGATCTCGAGAAAATCCCGATAGTGCGCACCCTTCCGGAAAAGCCGGGAACGGAAATTCGCCCGGTTGAGAGCATGGTAAACTTCACCGCCCACATCCATTCGCCGCGCTCTGCTCATGCTGAAATCCTACCGCTTTTCCCGAAATAAGAAAAGGGCTCCTGACCCCCTTCTCCTTAGCAGGGTTTACGCGCCACCCTGGCAAATTGACTTACTGTCTCGCATTGATTTGAATTGAACCCAACGTCGAGCGTGCTGGCCAGGAGGACGCAGGGAGGTTTGGAGCGCTAACTGCTCGCAAAGTCATGCTGATTAGTTGTACTCAGCACTTCGGACAATACGTCAACCTCATTCTTCCAGTCTGGGTTGCCTTCGCAAGCTCGACTGGGGGATTTCACGGAATCAGAGCACCCGTGAGCTGTTATAAGAATCATCGGAAACTACGCGTTGCCTTGGTGGGGGCTGCGATTCTCGCGCAGATCCACCTCTTTTTTGTGGTGGAGTTGCACCACCATGGGGCCCAGCTTGACCTCTCTGGGGGGCAAGGGCAAGTTACGGCGCAACTGACACAATGTCAGGCGTCCCCAAAGCCGGATGCGATTTGCGATGCTTGTCGTCTTTGTCGCCACGGAGCTGTCCAGATCGCCAGTTCAGCACGCGTACCGTCCAGGGACTCCGTAGCCTCAGAGCTCCCCGCAATTGAAGCGTGCAAGTTTGCCCGCTTATCGCCTTCCCGCGTGTCCTCACGCGCTCCTCCTCTCTCCTAAGTTCCCCAAACCGCCGCTGTCGCATTACGCGACCCAAAATTGATCATTTAGGAGAGCTGCAATGAATTCGCTTTATAGTTGTTTTCATCTTTCTGTATCGAATTTCAGTGACACGCAATCCCATAATTCTGCTCGGCCAAGACTAGCTCTGGCG
>Ga0335085_10002031_pt1 | contig 39426 bp, 30 predicted proteins | sample Lox_Sample_45_FD_206712 | JGI IMG/M metagenome (GOLD analysis project Ga0335085, IMG submission 206712) | Soil microbial communities from Loxahatchee National Wildlife Refuge, Florida, United States - Lox_Sample_4.5 | ecosystem: Environmental > Terrestrial > Soil > Wetlands | place: USA...
CCTACATCAAGTTGAATTCGAGCGGCGCCATTCCTGGATGTCCGGCCCAAGGCACCTATTCCGTGTTTTCAGTGGGAGCCACTCCGCAAGTGAGCTGCAATTTGAGCACGTTGAATCCGTCGCACAGGCTGCCATAATTGAAACCTGGTTTGTTGTTTGAGACAGAAGCCCGAGGCCAACGCCTCGGGCTTTTTGATTACCGAAATCCGAGCATCGTAGCGAACCTGCCGGTCAAACAGTTCCGAATTTTGCGGAAACCCTTTAGCCGATCAGCCGGAAGATAAAACGCGGTCCCATTCCGGGTGGTTTTGGCTATGCCTTTGCCCGAAACCGGATTAGGTTGAAGGCGAAGGTCAGAACCAAAGACTGTGCGACACTTGAATTTCACACGACGCCTTTCTCCATCGGCCATCGGGACGCCCCGGCCAGTCTTCCTCGCCTTTCTCGGCCTGACCCTTTTCATTCGACTGGACGTCCCGGCCCAAAGCGCGGCGAGTCGGCACGGGGCCCGGCCCGAACGGGTCTTGATGATATTCAACGAGAGCAAGGATGTGCCGGGAAACATCGTGCTGGAACAGGTCGTGCGGGCGGAAATGCAGAAGGCCGACAGCAGCCGGATTGAGTTCCTGACCGAGTATCTTGACGCCAGTCATTTTTCGGACAAAGAACACTTTCGCCTGTTTCAGGATTATCTCGGCAGAAAATATGCCGGACAAAAGCTGGACCTCATCATGGCATTTCCTTCGAGAGACTACCGCCTGGCGGGTGAATTGCCGGAGGCCCTGTTTCCGGAGGTGCCGGTCGTCTTCGTCGCGGTCAACGAGATTGAAGTGCCGGAGGCAATCAGGAAGCTGGGTGTCACCGGAATTGTTCAGCGGTTCGACCTGCGCGGCACGCTGGGTTTGATCATGCGTTTGCAGCCGGACACACGTCGCATTGTCGTCATTGGCGGCACGGCGGACATGGATCGCGCGACGCTGGGCCGGATTGAAGAGGCGTCGCATGCACTGGAGGGGGTGGAGTTTGATTTCTGGACCAACCGCGCGATTGCGGAAATGCCGGCGGCCGTGAGGTCGTTGCCTGAAGGCACGGTGGTGTTGATCAGCACCGTCATCAGCGATGTGACGGGCCAGACTTATTACATGTCGCAGCTTGCACAAATGCTGGCGCCTCCCGCCAGCGTTCCGGTCTATGTGCTCGGCGGATGGCTGCTGGGCAGCGGGGCGGTGGGCGGGTCGGTGGTGGATTCGGATGATTTAGGCGTCCGCACCGCACAACTTGCGCTGCGTGTGCTTGATGGCACAAAACCTGAAAACGTGCCCATTGAAGTGGCAACGAGGGGCAGGCCGATGGTGGACTGGCGGGCTTTGCAGCGTTGGGGCATCAGCGAAAGCCGCGTGCCTCCCAATGGCATCATTCGTTACCGGCCGGAAACCCTGTGGGGACAGCATCGGGATTTGATCCTGATATCGCTGGCCGTTTTTCTGGGGCAGGCGGCCACCATCGGCGGACTTCTGGCCCAACGAAGACAGCGCCGCCGGGCCGAGGCGGAAATATTGCATCAGCGAACGGAGCTGGCACATGTAACCCGCGTGTCAACGATGGGTCAATTGGCGTCGGCGTTGACCCACGAATTGAACCAGCCACTCGGCGCCATTTTGAGGAACACGGAAGCGGCGGAGGTTTACCTCCAAAAAGCACCACCGGACCTGCCGGAAGTCCGCGCCATTCTGGCAGACATCCGGCGCGACGACCAGCGGGCCGGCAGCGTGATTGACCGGATGCGGTCGTTGTTCAAGAAACGAAGTCTGGAACTGAAAACGTTGGACCTGGGCGGGTTGCTGGCGGAAACCGTCGCGCTGGCCCGACCCGATGCCCGGGTTCGGCGGGTCGTCCTGAGTTTGCAGGTGCCGTTCCGGTTACCGGCGGTACGCGGCGACCGGGTGCACCTGCAACAGGTGATGTTGAACCTGATTCTGAACGGAATGGATGCGATGGCTGGCAATGCGGAGACGGAGCGGCTTTTGACCTTGAGCGCGAAGACGGCCCCGGATGGAGGCGTGGAAGTGTCGGTGAGCGATCGGGGAACCGGCATTTCCCCGGAAAAATTGGAACGGCTGTTTGAACCGTTTTTCACAACCAAGCCGGACGGCATGGGCATGGGCCTGGCCATCTCGCAGACTATCATCGAGGCGCACGGCGGAAAAATTCGCGCGGAAAACAATGTCGTGCGCGGCGCGGTCTTCAAGTTTACACTGCCGGCGGATAACGACTGATCCATGAATCCCACATCTGCAGCCGGCACCGTTTTCATTGTGGACGACGACGCGTCCTTTCTGAAGTCCGTATCGCGACTGCTCCAGGCGGAGGGATACCAGGTACAGGCTTTTGAATCGGCAAAAGCCTTTCTCGATCAGTTGGCTCCCGAGATGTCCGGCTGCGTGCTGGCGGATCTGCGGATGCCAGGAACCAACGGCCTGGAATTGCAGGAAGCGCTGGCGAAATCGGCCAACCCGTTGCCAGTGGTTTTTCTCTCGGCACAGGGGGACATTCCGACAACGGTGCAGGCGATGCGGCGTGGCGCGGAAGATTTTTTGACCAAGCTCAGTCCGAAGGAGAAATTGCTGGATGCCATCGAACGCGCTTTGGCGCGCGGGGCGCAGGAGCGGACGGAACGTGTGCGCCTGACGCAACTGCGCGGGCGATTCGACGCACTGACGCCGCGCGAACTGGAGGTGTTGGAACACGTCGTCCAAGGCAAGTTGAACAAGCAGATTGCCGGCGAATTGGGCATCAACGAACGGACGGTGAAACTCCACCGAACGAACCTGACACGCCGGCTCCAGGTGCAATCGGTCGCTGAATTGACGCGCCTGGTCGAGGCCGCCGGTTTGTTCAAGGGTGCCAAGTCGGTGTAATTTCTCTCCCTTCGCCGCGTGACTTGCGTTGGGGCTTCCCGAAAGGGTAGTTGGCGCGGCGTGTTTTGACCCCGATAGTTGCTGCGGAAAACCCTGTGAGCAGCAATGACACTATCCTCGCGGCGCCCCCGGAGCGTTCTCCGCGTGTGACGGTGGGTGATGGCAAACCGCCGTTCAAAATCGTCCCGCCTTTTGCCGCGACCTGCCGTGCCGTGGCAATGCCTGGCACCGGCCAGTATTCCCGTTGCCTCGTGGATGCAAACACGATTTGCTGGTACCGGATCAGCCCCTTCAACCTCGGCCCTTTGTGCCTGCACCCGCGCCATTTGGAAATCGTGCAGCGGACAGCGGGCAAATGATTGGCTGGAGCGGGCGATGGGAATCGAACCCACGTGTGAAGCTTGGAAGGCTTCCGTTCTACCATTGAACTACGCCCGCCTGCGCGCAGCGAAAACATCTTAGCGTTCATGCTTGCCTTGTCAATTCTGCACGGGTACCCTCGCCGCGCATGGCAGCGTTGCTTCTTACCGGTGGACGCGTCGTGGACCCGGCCAACCGCCTCGACGCCCAAACAGATCTTTTAATTTCCGAAGGCAAAATCGCCGCCGTCGGCGCCGACGCCGCAAAAAAGGCGCCACGCGATGCCGAACAAATGGCCGTGAATGGTCTGGTCGTTTGTCCTGGCCTGATTGATTTGCACGTTCATCTGCGCGAGCCGGGCCAGACTTCGAAAGAAACCCTGGCCACCGGCACGGCCGCCGCCGCGCGTGGTGGATTCACTTCGGTGGTCTGCATGCCCAACACGGCGCCGGCGATTGATACCGCCGGCACGGTCGCGCTCATTCGCGAACGCGCCGCGCAACAGGGCATCGTCAATGTCTTCGTGGCCGGCGCCATCAGCAAAGGCATCGCCGGCGAAGAACTCGCGCCGCTGGGCGGCCTGAAACGCGCCGGCGTCGCGGCCATTACCGACGACGGCCACTGCGTGCAGAACAACGAACTGATGCGCCGCGCGTGCGAGTACGCCAAAATGTTCAATCTGCCGGTGATGGACCATTGCCAGGATTATGCGCTCGTGACCGACGGCGTGATGCACGAAGGCTATTGGAGCACGGTGCTCGGCCTGCGCGGCTGGCCGTCGGCGGGCGAGGAAGTGATTGTGGCGCGGAACATCCTGCTGGCGGAGCTGACCGGCGCCAAAGTCCACTGCCAGCACCTGAGCGCGGCGGGCAGCGTGGCGTTGCTGCGCGAGGCGAAAAAGCGCGGTGTGCCGATTTCCGGCGAGGCCTGTCCGCACCATTTCACGCTCACCGACGCCGCGGTGGCTGGCAGCGAGCAGTTCTGGCGGGAAGATGGCTTAACAATCATGGAATTGGAAACTGCGAAAACAGGACTTCCCGTTTGGCCCAAATACGACACCAATTTCAAGATGAACCCGCCGCTGCGATCCGCCCGCGACCGCGAGGCGATTTTGAAAGGGTTGATTGACGGCACGATTGAAATCCTGTGCAGCGACCATGCGCCGCACTGCGATTACGAAAAGGAAGTGGAATTCGATTACGCACCCTTCGGTATCACCGGCTTGGAAACCGAGTTGGCGCTGTCACTGATGCAACTGGTCCATACCAAACGCATTTCGCTCGCGGAGATGATTGCGAAATTCACGGTCAACCCGGCGCGGTTGCTGAATCTGGACAAGGGTACGTTAAGCGTGGGTGCGGACGCTGACGTGACGATTTTCGATCCTGATGCTGAATGGGTATTCGAGAAAGCGGCCACGGCGAGCAAATCGGCTAACAGCCCATTTTACGGCTGGAAACTCAAAGGCCGCGCCGTGGCGACCATCGTCGGCGGCAAAGTCGTCTGGTCCGAAAAATCAGAATTGGTTGCGGCGTAACAAATTCTTCGCTACGCTTGGCGCGGTGGGTCGCCCGCTTGACTCCGCGGGGTTCGCTGGCTGGACATGAATGCAATTCTGGCATTGGAAGACGGCTCGGTGTATCACGGGCAAGGCTTCGGCGCGCGCGCGTCCGCGTGCGGCGAGGTCTGCTTCAACACTTCCATGACCGGCTACCAGGAAATCCTTACCGATCCGTCCTACAAAGCCCAGATTGTCACCATGACTTATCCGCACATCGGCAACTACGGCGTCAACGCCGTGGACGTGGAATCGTGGCGGCCGCACGTGGCCGGGTTCGTCATCCGCGAACTGTCGCCGGTCGTCAGCAATTGGCGTGCGGATTTTTCGCTCGCGGAATATCTGGAGAAAAATGGTATCCCGGGCATTCAGGGCCTGGACACGCGGGAATTGACCAAAAAACTCCGCGTGCGGGGCGCGATGAACGGATTCATCTCCACCGGGGACATAACCGGAGCCGAAGCCGTCAAACGCGCGAAAGAATTTGTGTTCGTGGGCGTGGATTACGTCAAAGAAGTCACGCACAAGAAGGCGTTTCGCTGGGATGAAAAAGACGAGCAAAGCGCGGCGTTTGAACTGACACGGGGGAACACGACCGTTGACGCCCGCCGAAGCCGTCAGCCGCTACCGCCGGCGGACATTCCCATTGTCGCTTTGGATTACGGGCTGAAATATAACATTCTGCGCCGGCTGCGGCAGCACGGTTTCGGTGTGCAGGTTTTGCCGGCAACGGCTTCCGCCAACGACGTGCTCAAGCACAAACCCGCGGGCATTTTCCTTTCCAATGGCCCCGGCGACCCGGCGGCGCTGGATTACATTGTGCGAGAAGTGAAGGCGCTGGTGGACACCGGCATCCCGATATTCGGGATCTGCCTTGGCCATCAGGTTCTGGGCCAGGCGTTCGGTGGGAAAACTTTCAAATTAAAATTCGGTCATCGCGGCGCGAACCAGCCGGTCAAAGATCTCGAGACCGGCCGGGTGGAAATCACGGCACAGAACCATGGCTTCGCCGTGGACGCCCGGAGCCTGCCGTCCGACGTGGCTGTCAACCGCATCAATCTCAACGATCAGACCGTCGAAGGTTTACATCACAAAACGAAGCCGGTCTTTTGCGTGCAATATCATCCCGAGGCTTCGCCCGGGCCGCATGACTCGACGCCGTTGTTTGCCGAGTTCCGCGCCTTGATTGAGCGGCGGGGTTGAAAATGAGATTGCCAACAAGATTTCCGTTTGACTTGATGTGGGCAGCCATCATAATGGTTTCACCGTAACTATGGCCAAACTTGTTATCCTGACTCAAGGCATGACCGATCGGGCGCATGAGTTGAAAGCGGATCGCACCACTATCGGCCGGGTGGAGGATAACATGTTTCAAATCGCCGAGCCGTCCGTTTCCAGCCATCACTGCGAGGTGCTTTTGCGCGGCAGCGACATCGTCATCAAAGACCTCGATTCCACCAACGGCACGTTCATCAACAACCAGAAAATCGGCGAAAGCGTTTTGAACCCCGGCCAAACCCTGCGTCTCGGCAACGTGGAATTGCGTCTCGACACCGGCGGGCCGCCTGCCGCCGGGACGCCGGCTTCGGCACCGGCTGCCGCGCCCGCCAAAAAAACTCCGGAAGGCACGATGGTCATATCACGCGGGGTGAGCCTGGGTGAACTGGAATCGGGTGGCGGACGCCCCTCGGGCTTCGACACGAACAAGGAATTCTCCAAAAAGACCAACAAGGTCAACCACATCTTCCTCCTCATCGGCATCGTTGCCGCCGTGCTCATCATCGGTCTCATCCTTTACGCGCTTCATCTCGCCGGCAACCACAAGTAAACATCGGTTTCGCGGTCATGCAACCGCGCTGTGCAAATCAAAGAAATCAGGCGCTGACGCTGGTGGAAGTGGTGGTTATTATTGCCATTTTGGCGGTGCTGGTGGCCATGATCCTGCCTGTTTTGGCAAAGGACAGGCGTCGGACAAAACGAATCAATTGTGTCAACCATCTGCATCAAATTGGCCTTGCGTTCATAGTTTGGGAACCCGGTCAGTCGGATTTTTTTCCAATGCGAGTTTCGGTAGAAAAGGGTGGCGCGAACGAACCGGCTGAACACGGGAATGTGGCGGCAATATTCCAAGTCATGTCCAATCAATTGAGTACACCGAAAATTTTAATTTGTACGGCAGATACCAATCGGGTTGCAGCAACCATTTTTTCGTCAGGCTTTGGCAACAAAAACATCAGTTACTTCGTCGGCGTAGATGCAGCCGATGCTTATCCTCAACGGATCCTCGCTGGCGATGACAATCTTTCGGTCGATGGCAATCAGGTAAGCTCCGGCCTGCTGGAACTTTTGACGAATACTCCCGTTTCTTGGACAGGCGCGCGCCATAAATACGCAGGCAACATCCTCTTCGCCGATGGTAGCGTCCAGCAAACCGCATCTTCCAATTTGAGCCGGTAGTTTCAGCAGACCGGTCTAACTACCAACCGGCTGGCGATTCCGTAGGTAGGGCGCGTTTGGAGTTCCGCGTTTACGCGGTCGGCTATGAAACCGCCTGAAGGCGGAACTCCGAACTCTCTGAGCCAGGCCATATCGTATTTGATTCGTGAAAATTCGTGTAATTCGTGTCGGTTTCCTTTATCTTCCCGCCCATGTTCGAAACGGTTAAAACAGAAATCACGACGGCCACGGAGAAACTCGCGCACCTGCGGAGGTTTCTTTGACGTGCCCGCCGCGCAAAAGCGCCTCGGCGAACTCAATTCGCTCATGGCCGCCGACAATTTCTGGAACAACCGCGAAAAGGCGCAGTCGCTGATTGACGAGGCCAATTCCCTCCGCAACAAAATCGAGCCGCTCCTCCAGTCGGAAAAACATCTGGACGATTTCCGGGTGATGCTCGAACTCGGCGAAGCCGAACCCGCCGACGCGCAACTGAAAGTTCAGCAGGAATTGGAGCGCGACCTCGCGAAATTTTTCAAGGACCTCGATGCGCTGGAATTGAAGGTTTTTCTCAGCGGCCCGCACGACCGGAAGAATTGCATCTTGAGCATCAATGCCGGCGCCGGCGGCACCGAGGCGCAAGACTGGGCGGAAATGCTGTCGCGCATGTACCAGCGCTGGGCCGAAGCGCGCGGTTGGGAGGTAGAAGTGACCGATGCACTGCCTGGCGAAGGCGCCGGCCTCAAAAGCGTCACGATGCTGCTTCAGGGCGAGAACGCCTACGGCTTTGCCAAGGCCGAACGCGGCGTGCACCGGCTGGTGCGCATCTCGCCTTTCGACGCCAATAAACGCCGTCACACCAGCTTCGCCAGCGTGGACGTTATTGCTGAAATCGAGGAGAACACCGAACTGGTGATTCCGCCGAACGAATTCCAGATTGACACCTTTCGTTCCGGCGGCAAGGGCGGCCAGAACGTGAACAAGGTTGAAACCGCGGTGCGCATCACGCACATCCCGACCGGGTTGGTGGTGGCGTCGCAGACGCAGCGGTCGCAGCATCAAAACCGCGCCACGGCGATGCGGCTGTTGTTGTCGCGGATTTTCGCCCAGCGGCAGGACGCGGCCAAGGCGGAGATGGAACGATTTTACGGTGAGAAAGGCAGCATTTCGTGGGGCAACCAGATTCGCAGTTACGTGTTTCAACCCTACCGCATGGTGAAGGATTTGCGGACTGGCGTGGAAACCAGCAACGTGCAAGCGGTGATGGACGGCGACCTTGACCAATTCGTCAACGGCTGGCTCCGCGCCGGCTGTCCAACGAAAAGAATGCAGGGAGTCAAAGACGAGGATGAATGACGAAATCCGAATGCCGAATACCGAAAGAATTCCGAAGCCCGAAATCCGAACCGGCCAGCGCCAATGTCGGTTTCAGTTTTCGGATTTTGGGCTTCTTTCGGATTTCGGATTTCGACATTCGGGTTTCTTGACATGACTATCCTTGACAAAATTGTTGAGCAAAAAAAACGTGAAGTCGCGAAACTGCCCGCGCGACTCATCGCGGCCGGCGATTTGCGCGACGCACTGCTGGAGCGCGGCGAACGGCGTGATTTTCTCGCCCGCCTTCGCTCTGCTTCGGCGCGGCAAGCCGGCGTCGCGCTGATTGCGGAGGTGAAGAAAGCTTCTCCGTCCGCTGGTTTGATTTGCGCCGACTTCGACCCGGTCCGCATCGCCAAGGAATACGAAGCCGCGGGTGCGAGCTGCTTGTCGGTCCTGACGGATGAGAAATTTTTCCAGGGTTCGCTCGAGCATCTCCGGCAAATCCGCGCGGTGGTGAAGTTGCCGTTGCTACGGAAGGATTTCATCATTGATGAACGGCAAGTCCTGGAGGCCGTCGAATGGGGCGCGGACGCTATCCTCCTCATTGTCGCAATTTTGACCGACGAACAACTTCGGATATTCCATTCGCTCGCGACCGAAGCCGGTCTGGCCGCGTTGGTCGAGGTCCACGATGAAGTCGAACTCGAGCGCGCGTTGAAAATTGGCGCGAGTTTGATCGGTGTGAATAACCGCGATCTAAAGACATTCAAAGTGGACTTGGCGACCACCGAACGTCTAGCCGCGAAGATGGAAGATAGAAGATTGAGGATGGCAAAAGTCTCCCAGCCATCTTCCATTCTCAATCCTCCATCCTCGCCCCTTCTTGTAGCTGAAAGCGGCATTCACACGCACTTGGACGTGGAGCGGCTGAAGAAATGCGGGGCCAACGCGATCTTGGTGGGTGAATCGTTGATGCGCGGCGGCGATATTCAGAAGAAAGTGCAGGATTTGACTGGGTGAAATTCAACTCAAGCCCCTCACCCCGTCCAACAGGACAGGTGAGGGGAATTTATTTTCGATTCTTCGCCAACTGCTTCGCTAGCCGGATGGCGGCAATCATGCTGGACGGATTGGCAATGCCCTTTCCAGCGATGTCATAAGCTGTGCCGTGGTCGGGCGAAGTGCGGATAAAGGGGAGGCCCAGTGTCCAGTTCACGCCGGTGTCGAATGCGACCGCTTTTAGCGGCGCCAGTCCCTGGTCGTGATACATCGCCACGACGGCTTCGAAATCCCCGCGCAAGGCGTAGTGAAAAACTGTATCGCCGCTCAACGGACCGACGACGTCCAGCCCGTTTTCTTGTGCGGCCAGGACTGCTGGCGCAATGACTTTGATTTCCTCGTCGCCGAATTCGCCGCCTTCGCCCGCGTGCGGATTCAAGCCGCAAACGGCGACCCGCGCGCGGGGCAATTGGAGATCGTGGCACGCTTGTGCGGCGAGTTCGATGGCGAGCGTGACTTTCTCCAGCGTGATTTTCCGGGGAACAGATTTGATCGCGGTATGAATGGTGACGAGCGCCACACGCAGCCAGCGGTCATGTTCGTCGTGGCCGAGCAGCATCATGGCGTAACGTTTTGTTTTCGCGGCTTTCGCGAATAATTCCGTCTGGCCGACAAATCTGTTCCCGGCGCGGACAATGGCCTCCTTGTTGACCGGCGCGGTGACAATGGCATCCAATTCGCCTCGCAAACATCGCCTGGCGCCGACACGCAATGCGGCCACGGCAGCGTTCGCGGCGGCGGGTGAACCGGCGGCCAGATCTTCCGGCAACGATTCATCAGTCACATTTTCAACGAAAAAGCGCCCGTTGTCTTCGTAACCGGAAAATGCTTTTAGCGGCAGATTGAGGCCGAGTTTTTGGTTCAGTTGCTGAAGATGAAGTTCATCGCCGATCAACAAATAACGTGCATCGTCATCGGCGGCCTCGGCGGCGAGGGCTTTGAGCGCAACTTCAGGGCCGATGCCGGTCACGTCGCCAAGTGAAATGCCAATCCAGTTCTTCATGCGGCAGATGAAACACGAGGTGCGAAACGTGAATTCACGCCTCGCGCTTCACGTCTCGGGTTTCTCGCTTCAGAAATAGCGGATGAACGTTTTCTTTTTCAGCGCGTCAATCCACTCTTTTTGAATCCGGGCCTGTTCCTGGGTGCGGAGGGTCTTTTCAATGTCCTCGCGGACCTCGCCGAGAGGCCGGACATGGGCGGGGCGGCTTTGCTCGACGAGCATGAGGTAGCAGGCTTCCGGCGTATCCACCACGTCGCTGACCTGGCCGGGCTTGAGGGTGAAGGCGACCTCGGCGAGTTCCTTGCGAAGCACGGAACGCCCAACCCAGCCCCAATCGCCGCCCTGTTTCCGCTGCGACCCTTGCGAGTACGTGCTGGCCATGTCCGGGAAGCTCGCACCTTCCTTGATCTGGGACTGGATTTCGCGGGCCATGGCCGGCGTATTGGTGTCGTCGGCGGAGGGTTTGTTGAGTACGATCATGCGCAACTTGATTTCGTCCTCAACCTTGAAATCGTCCTGGTGGGCCAGGTAATAGGTTTCCACCTTGTAGGGCGAGATGATGATTTCGCGCGAGACGTTCTGGTTGCGCAACGCCGATTCGATGTAGCGATCGCGGATGTCTTCGCGGAATTGCTCGAGCGTCATGCCCTGTGCCTGCAATGATTTCATCGCCGTCACCCGGTCGCCGAATTGTTCGCGGATCTGGTCTTGCATGAGTTCGTCCACCACGCTGTCAGGCAGTTTGGTGTATTTAGACTCGAATTCGTGCAGGATCAACTGGCGCTCCACCAATATCTCCAGGCTGTTATCGAGCGCTTCGGCCAGTTTCTGCTGAAAGACATCCGGCTGGGCAGCGTATTCCCGGCGCAAGGTCTCCGCCGCCGGCGCGGTGAATTCTTCGACCTGTTCGTAGGTGATGACCGTATTGTTCACGATGGCTTTCACGCCGTCGGCCAGTTCCGCGCGTCCCGGCAGAGCCAGGCACATCACCAGCGCGCAAATTGAAATCAATCGGGGCCCGTTCATCAAATGTCATGCGAATACTAACAACTGGCGCCCGCGGGTCAAGCGCCGCACTTTCTTCAACACGGCCGCGGTTAATCCAACAAATACATGGCCAGCGCCATGAGTGCGGAGAAAATCAGGCACGCCACGATTGACCACGTCAGGAATCTTCGATGTTTGCGGCGCGCCGCCGGCCCCCCCTGGCCTGGCAACAGGTAATAACGCTCGCGTTCTTTATTGCCTTTTGAGAAAAACATGCGCTTCCGCGGTCGCCACTTTTTAGCACACAATTCGCCATCGCTCAAGCCCGGAGCTTGCGGTAAAGGATTTTGCCCCTTAACGTTTCGGCGTGAATCTTGAAGACCATGCCGGCGACATCGTCCGCAAGGCGCGCGGGATGAGTAACGTTCCGACCGGTGCCGCGGCCAGGGCCGCGGGTATCTCCGAGGCCGAACTTTCCACGCTCGAAGAGAGCGGACGCACCGGCCAACGGCCCGACGTTGACGCGCTGGCCAGGTTGATCGGTTTGCATCCAGCCAAACTCGCCGGCATTGTCAACGGCTGGTTGCCGGCGCAGCCGGACTTGAGCGTCTGGCGCGAATTGCGCGTGTTTACCAGCGCTGGCGAGGGCATGACCGTGAACTGCTATCTGGTTTGGGACGAAGTCACGCGCGACGCGGCGCTGTTCGACACCGGGTTCGACGCCAGGGCGGTGCTGGATTGCCTTGCCGAAAACCAGCTTCAACTCCGGCACATTTTCATCACGCACTCGCATTACGATCACGTGGAGGCGCTGCCGAAAATTCGCGAAGCGTGGCCCAAGGCGCGGTTGCACAGCGGCTCCAAAAACGCGCCGGTGGACCAGCGCAATAAACCGAGCGAAATCGTCCATCTGGGCGGGTTGCGCATCACCCATCGTGAAACGCCCGGCCATGCGGAGGATGGCGTCACTTACCTCGTCGGCAACTGGCAGGAGGATGCGCCGCACGTGGCCATCGTCGGTGACGCGATTTTTGCCGGGTCCATCGGGCGCGGCAACCAGTCGTGGGATTTGGCGCGACAAAAAGTGCGCGAACAGATTTTGACCCTGCCGCCTGAGACGTTGATTTGTCCCGGCCACGGTCCGTTAACAACCGTGGCGGAGGAAAAGGAGCACAACCCGTTCTTTTAACCGGTGCTTTTCGGACACACATTCGGAGATGAGTGAAAGCAGGAAAATGGCGGGGAGAAGGTTTTTGAGATTGTTCATTGTCATTGCCGGCATCGTTTTGGGGCAGGCAATCCTGTATGGCCCCTCTTTGATCGGTAACAAAATCCTGCTGCCGCTGGATCTTCTCGCCCGAGACGTCGATTATATACCGCTGACTCCTGAGACAGCGAAGATTGTGCCGCACAATCTTGTATTGTCGGACCAGGTGATTGAATTTGAACCAGCGAGGCAGTTTGCAATTTCTGAAATTCACCACGGCCGTTTTCCTTTGTGGGCTCCTTATCAATATGGAGGTGTTCCATCCGTGTGGCCGAAATTTTCACCGTTTCTCCTTTTTGAATGCCTTGTAAAATCGCCGGTCATTCTCGCCTGGGGACAACTCTTCGCCGCACTGGTGGCAGGCATAGGAATGTATTTTTTTTGCCGGAGCGTATTGATGGTCGGTTTTGGGCCGGCGACCGTTTGTGCGTGGTGTTATCCTTTGACGGCCTTTTTTGTTCTCTGGCAGGGGTTTTTCACCGGCCTGCCGGTTGATTGGCTTCCCTGGCTTTTTCTCTCGGTTGACAAAACCATACGCAGCATCAATCCCCACATCGCTATCGGCTTGAGCATTGTAACCTGCCTGGTATTGACCAGCGGACAAATTGACATTGCCGGGCAAGTGCTTTTGGGGTCTGGAATTTTTGCGGTCTGGTGTTTAGGGCACGCCCATCGGGGCGAATGGTTTCAACGAAAATTTCGGAAGGCAATCGCAATGCTGGTTCTCGGTTCGGGACTGGGATTCTTGCTGGCCGCTCCGTACATCCTACCGTTGGTGGAATATTCAAAAACCGGTTCGCGTATCGTCCATCGAAGCCGGGGTGCCGAAGAACGACCGCCAGTGGGCCTGACCGCGTTGGCGCAAGTTGTGTTGCCGGACATTTATGGCACGACGGAAAAAGGCAGTACTTTTATTGGCCCCGAACGCGAATCCAATCTGCTCGAAAGCACGACGGCCGCTTACGCCGGCGTGTTGGCGACGTTACTCGTCGCTCCGCTGGCCGGGTTCAGCCGGCGTCACCGCGCCATCAATATGTTTTGGATTTTTCTCGCGTTCTTCGGTTTGAGTTGGTCGCTCGATGTTCCGGGCTTTGTGGATTTATTGCGTCTGCCCGGCTTGAACATGATGTCCCACAACCGTCTGGTGTTTCTGACCTCCTTTGCGATTCTCTCCATGACCGCAATTGGACTTGAAAATCTCATGTGCGGTTTTGTCCAACGACGCCGGTGGTTTTGGTTTCCGGCCGGTTTGCTCGCCGGGCTGTTTGGCTGGTGCATTTTCCGCAGCCTGATTGTGCCCGAACCCATCGCCAATCAATCCAATTTTAATGCGTTTTACGCATCCGATTGGAAATCAATCCAAATTACCCTGGACGTGGATGAGATTCAGGCATGGTTCACCCGCCATTACCTCGTCATGGCGGAGCTTTGCGCGCTTGGGTTTGCAGGCTGGTTGCTGCTGTGGCTTCAGAAATCTTCGCGCTTCCTGTTTGTGGCATTTGCCATTCTTTTGATGGGAGACTTGCTCTGGTTTGATTACGGACGCAATCCGCAATGCGACCCGTCACTCTACTACCCTGAAATTCCGATCTTTGACCATGTCGCCCACTCGATTCCAGGCCGTGTCATCTGCGATCTGCCCGCGCCCATAACGTTTATGGCGGGTCTGAACGACATCAAAGGTTGCGATGGGATTGATCCCGCGCGGATGGTTAACCTTTTGAGTCAGGCAGCCGACCCGCGCTCCCTCATCCTTCCTTATGCGCAGGTTCAATATTTCGTACCGAAAGTAAGCTTTTCGTCCACGTCGGGTTTGCGGCTTCCGCCCATCCTAGACATGCTCAACGTGCGCTACAGCATCTTCCACGGCGTGCCGCCTCCATTCGTGCATCCCGCATTTCAAGGAAGCGACTACATGGTATTTGTCAACTCCAACGCGCTCCAAAGAGTGTTCATCCCCGGATCAGTTCAAACCGTCACCAACGAGGAGGCCGAACTGACCACATTGGCATCACCGCAATTCAACCCGGCCGACGTCGCGTTCGTTGAAACACCGGTTGAATTGTCCGCCGGCTGTCGCGGCACGGCTCAAATCACAAATGAAACCCCGATGCACATCATGATATCGGCGCATATGGAAACGCCGGGGATGATTGTGCTTGCCGACAACTGGGACAAGGGCTGGCACGCGTACTGGAATGGTCGTACCATGCCGATGCTTCGGGCAAATTATGCCATTCGCGGTGTGGTGCTGCCCGCCGGAAGCGGGACCCTGGTATTTGTTTACCGGCCAGCCAGTTTCATTCTCGGATTATGGCTGGCCGGTTTCGCCGTGGTCGTTTTGCTGTCCTGGTTGGGAATCAGCAGCATTCAGACAATGAAGACAGAAACTTCGTCATGGGTTGGACAGTAAACCCGTCATGGGTTGGCGGAGCAAAAGGTGCGGGAACATGCTTTATCGTTGCCGCCGGAAACATTGGCTTGCCCCGTCCACGGCGCGTTGACGACTGTGGCGGAGGAAAAAGAGCACAATCCTTTCTTTTGATTCACCCGTGATTGGGGCGGCGGATTAAAAATTGGACACGCCGTGCAATCATCGGGACACGTTCCGCGATTTTTCCAGGCGTTTTTCGAATTAAAGACGCAGTTTTTTCTTTCGGTTGGAACCAGCATTTGACCGCGCCTCAATCCTTCACGTTATCGTACGGCTCGCGTGTGTCATTTTCCGCACCATGGCACGCGGAATGCAATTTGGAGAAATTGAACATAAAGACGTACCTTATGAGATTCAATCTGCAAGTCGGTAACACAGAAAAGCACCTCGTCGAATTCAACTTCAACCAGCTCTACGGCACACTGGTTATCCGCGTGGACAACCGGCCGATTCTCCAATCCAAACGGATTTTCAACGAACCGGTCCACGAAGTTTACCACTTCGTGATTAACGGCCAGGAAAGATCGGATGTGCGGATCGAGAAACGGCGCAAACCGCTGTTCGGCCACCACAGCGCGGTCTTCGTCAATGACCGCCTGACCCGCTCAGTGGACGCATATTTTTAATCGGTTTCCGCCGAACTTAATCACTGCGAGCCGCGTTGCCACCGCCGATTGGCGGTCACCGGAGATAAGAACCGGCGCGCCCCGCCTTGTCCATACACGATATTGCAGGGTAATTCTAAATTTGACCCCCCGTCCTGTGGTTGTTAGCCTTTCTTCCCGTACCAACGGGATTTATGCGACATACTATTTCAGTACTGGTGGAGAACAAGTTCGGCGTGCTCACTCGCGTCGCCGGCCTGTTCAGCGGACGCGGCTACAACATTGACACCCTCAATGTCGGCCCGACCCAGGACCCGACCACCTCGCGCATGACCATCGTCACCCACGGCGACGAGGCCACGCTGGAGCAGATCGTCAAGCAGCTCAACAAATTGCCGGACGTCATCAAGGTGCAGGATTTCCGCGACGGCGAATACGTGGACCGCGAACTGGTGTTGGTGAAGGTGAGCGTGGATTCCAAATCCCGCGCCGAGGTGATGCAAATCACGGACATTTTCCGCGCTAAAATCGTGGACGTGCAGCCCAAGAGCCTGTCCATAGAGATCACCGGCGCCGAAAGCAAGGTGGAAAAATTTGTCGAATTGATGAACACTTTCGGTGTGTCGGAAATCACGCGCACCGGCAAAGTCGCTCTGCCGCGCAAGTGACCGAGCCCGGCCGCGGGTTAAGGAGCGCGTGTCGTCTCGACTCGACGCGCCTCTGACCAACCAACTGGTGCGGATTGAAGACATTCCACGCTCCAAAACTATTAAAAGCACTACCGGCCCACGTTTGCATTTGACGCATGGCTGCTGATGGATATGATTAAAAACTCATTTGCATGAGTTGAAGCGGTTGAACCAACAGACAAACGAGAAAGATTGAGATATGGCAACGATTGATTTTGGCGGAACGAAAGAGAAAGTCATCACGCGCAAGGAATTCCCGATGGCCCGCGCCCGCAAGGTGCTCAAGAACGAAGTAATCGCTATCATCGGCTACGGCGTCCAAGGCCCGGCGCAATCACTGAACCTGCGCGACAACGGTTTCAACGTCATCATCGGCCAGGCCAAAGCGTTTAAACGCGATTGGGACCGCGCCGTCGCCGACGGCTGGAAACCCGGCAAAACGCTGTTCGACATCGAGGAAGCAGTGCAAAAGGGCACCATCATCCAGATGCTCGTCTCCGATGCCGCCCAGCGCGCCATCTGGCCGGTCGTAAAGCGAAATCTCAAAGCCGGCGATGCGCTGTATTTCTCTCACGGATTTTCCATCGCCTACAAAAATCAGACCGGTGTCATCCCGCCGAAGAACGTGGACGTGATCATGGTCGCGCCAAAAGGTTCCGGCCTCAACGTCCGCCGCAATTTTCTCACCGGCGCGGGCATCAATTCCAGCTTCGCCGTCGAGCAGGACGCCACCGGCCATGCCGAGGAACGTTGCCTCGCCGTCGGTATCGGCATCGGCTCGGGTTACCTGTTCCCGACCACGTTCCAGCACGAGGTGTTCAGCGACCTCACTGGCGAACGCGGCGTGTTGATGGGCGCGCTGGCCGGCATCATGGAAGCGCAATACGATGTGCTCCGCTCGCACGGCCATTCGCCGAGCGAAGCGTTCAATGAGACTGTCGAGGAACTGACGCAAAGCCTCATCCGACTGGTGGACGAAAATGGCATGGACTGGATGTATTCCAACTGTTCGGCCACCGCCCAACGTGGCGCGCTGGACTGGAAACCGCGTTTCAGGAAGGCGGTCTTGCCGGTATTCAAGGAACTTTACAGCCGGGTCAAGACAGGGAAGGAATGCGCCCGGGTGCTTTCCGCGTGCGGTGCACCCAATTACCAGGCGCAGTTGGCGAAGGAACTGGGCGAAATTCACAATTCCGAAATGTGGACGGCCGGCGCCGCTTGCCGCGCGCTGCGGCCGAAGGAACCAGCACGTGCCATCACCAAAGGCACCAAGGGCGTCTCCGGCCGCATGGCAAATTAAATCGGCACAAACCATTCAAAGCCGCTGGAGCACTCCAGCGGCTTTTTTGTTTGGTCAAAAACTGAATCGCTTTGTAATATCCCCTCGATTTACGGCGTTCTTTTGCAGAACCCTTGTCGTCAAATCATGCGTCTTTTGAAATCAAGCCTGTTGGTGGTCATCACGCTGGCCGCGCCCGAGCTTTTCGCGAAGGGTTGGATTAATCTGTTCAACGGCAAAAACCTTTCCGGCTGGACGCAAAAAACCGGCAATGCCACTTACTTCGTCGAGGACGGCTGCATCGTCGGCCAGATGCATGTTCCCGGTGGCGGCACGAACAGTTTTCTGTGCACGACCAGGGACTACGACAATTTCATTCTCGAATTGGATTTCAAGGCCGACCCGCGCGTGAACAGCGGCGTCCAGATTCGCAGTCAGTTCGCGGACAAACCCGTTTCCGTCGCGTGGCGAGGCAAGACCCTCAGCGTCGGCGCAGGCTACGTTTACGGTTATCAGGTGGAAGTGGACACCGATTTCAAGGGTAAAACCTGGACCGGCGGCATCTACGACGAACACCGTCGCGGCCATTACCTTGATCCGGACGACGGCGTGAATGGACCGCACGGGAAGGCGTTCACGGAGTTGAACCGGCAGATCACCCATTCGACCGATTGGAACCATCTGCGCATCGAAGCCATCGGCGATTCCATGAAAACCTATTTAAACGGCGTGCTGCGCGCGGACGTCAAGGATTCGATGACCCCGAAAGGTTTCATCGGTCTGCAAGTCCACAACAGCAATGAAAAAACTGCCGACGGCGCGCAAGTCCGTTTCAAAAACATCCAGCTGCAAAAAGTTTCTCCTCCACCGCCGGTCGCCGAACCAATGCCAAACACTCTGACCGACCAGGAAAAGAAAGCCGGCTGGCGCCTGCTGTGGGACGGTCAAACCACCGACGGCTGGCGCAGCGCCAGGTCGGACGAATTCCCGACGAAAAGCTGGGTCATCCGGGACGGCGAATTGTGCGTGACGAACAACACTGGCGGCGAATCCGCTGCCGGCGGCGATATCATCACGCGCGAGCGCTTTTCCAATTTTGAGTTGCTCGTGGATTTCAAACTGACGCCCGGGTGCAACAGCGGCATCAAATATTTTGTCCAGCCCGACCTGAAGCCCATCACCGGCACGGGCGCGACCACCGGAGTCGGCTCGGCCATCGGCCCCGAATATCAGCTTCTCGACGATGCGCGGCATCCCGACGCCAGGCTCGGCGTCAACGGCGACCGCACGCTCGGCTCGCTTTACGATTTGATGCCGGCCTCCAAAAACAAAAAGCCGAACTTCATCGGCGAGTGGAATACAGCGCGCATTGTGGTGCGCGGCAATCACGTTGAACACTGGCTGAACGGGCGAGAGATTCTGTCCTACACGCGCGGTTCCGCCGCGTTCCGCAAAGCCGTCGCCGAGAGCAAATTCAAGAACATCCCTGGCTTCGGCGAATGGCCGGATGGCCACATCCTGTTGCAGGAACACGGCAGTCCCGTTGCCTTCCGCAATATCAAGATCCGCGTGTTGCCCGACTGATTCTTAAACCGAACACCCGCCATGAACAAACAAACTCGCCGTCACTTCCTGAAAACCTCGTTGGTCGGAGGGGCCGGACTGGCTGTGCTTCCCGGACTCCTCACCGGCTGCCGCACGCCGGGCATGTCGGCCAACCGGCGGATTCAAATTGCGCAAATCGGTTGCGGACGTGAAGGCCGGGTGGACATGGACGGCGTCATGGCGCATCCGCTGGGACGCGTTATCGCCGTGTGCGATCTGGATTCCAAACGCGCCGCAGCCGCGCGGGACCGGGTTGTTGAATTTTACAAAGGCAAAGGTGAATCGGATGTCTCCCTGCAGGTTTACCACGATTACCGCGACGTGGTGGCGCGGCCGGACATTGACGCGGTGGTCGTGAGCACGCCGGACCATTGGCATGCGCTGGTCGCCATCGAGGCGGCGCTCGCCGGCAAACACCTTTACGTTCAAAAACCGGTCACTTACGACATCGCCGAAGCCATCGCCTTGCGCAAGGCGGTGCGGGCGAAGAAAGTGATTCTGCAAGCCGGCTCGCAACAGCGGTCGGAACATCCGTTTGTCGCCTTCCGGCCCGTCAGCGAAGCCGTGCGGAATGGACGCCTCGGCAAATTGCACACCATTCGCATCGGCATCGGCTTGGACAAGCCCAGCGGCAACGCGCCGGCGCCGATGGTGGTGCCCGCAAACCTCGACTACGAACGCTGGCTCGGTCCTGCGCCGGACCAACCTTACATGGAAGGCCGCGTGCATCCGCAGGACAGTTTCACGGCCCGGCCCGGCTGGATTACGACTGAGGATTTCGGGTTGGGCATGATTACGAACTGGGGCGCGCATCACGTTGACATTGCGCAATGGGCGATGGGTATGGAATTGAGTGGCCCGACCCACATTGACGCGCACGCCGACTTCATGACCAACGACGTTTGGACCGTGCATACCCATTATCACGTTGAAATGCTTTACGCCAACGGCGTGCAGGTGATTCTCGACGACAAATACGAAACCGGCCTCCGTTTCGAGGGCAGCGAAGGCTGGGCATTTTGCACCCGCGGCGCAGTGCGGGTGACCGCCAGTGACCCCAATGTTCCTGAAGCAAATGACCCGAATCAGGGGCCTATGCGCGCCAGCGACCCGAAAATTCTTTCATCGCTCGGTCTCGGCGCGATGCGCTGGCCGGCCAGCAGTAATCATTATCTGAACTGGCTGCAAAGCATCGTCGCCCGTCACGACCCGGTTGCGCCGGTGGATCAGGCTGTCCGCAGCCTGGAAGCCTGCGCCGCCGCCTGGATTGGCATGAAACTCGAGCGCAAACTCACCTGGAATCCGGAAAAGGAAATATTCATCGGCGATTACGAAGCCAATGCCATGCGCGAACGCAAGGCGCGTGCGCCGCGGTACGACTTTCGCCGGGTGATGCAGCAGGCTGGACTGTCAACCACCTAACGAAGTTGGATCGGCCACATCACCCTTGTTGAAATCTACATAAGCCTCCGTCAAATCGGCGGCATAAATCACGGCGCCAGCTTTGCCGAGGTTCAGGTTGATATGCAGATCAAATTCCTTCGGCGCCACCGCGGCGCAGAGTCGTTTGAATGTCGCCATCGTCGGCTGGCCGCGCTTGAGACTCCACAATATCGCTGCACTGCCGGGAGCGCTGTAGCCAATGTCCACCTTTTCCTCGACGACTTTGGCCGCCGAATAGCCGAGCGCGTCAATGATGCGGCCCCAGTTCGGGTCGCCGCCGTGCCAGCTCGTTTTCACCAGCGGACTGTTGGCTACCGCTCGCGCGGCGGCATCGGCGTCCTCCACTGTTTTCGCACCGTTCACCCGCACGGTCACAACCCGATGGACGCCTTCGCCGTCACGCACAATCATTTTCGCCAGTTCCAGGCAAACATGACCAAGCGCAGCTTGGAAAATACCGAAGCCCGAATTCCGAATTCCGAATTTACGGTTTCCCGCCAACCCATTCGCCAGTACGAGCACCGTGTCGTTCGTGCTCATGTCGCCGTCCACAGTAATGCGATTGAAACTTTGTGCCACGGCCACCCGCAATGCGGCTTGCAACGTCTTTGCCTCAATCGCCGCGTCAGTCGTGATAAAGCACAGCATGGTCGCGTGCAGCGCGGCCGGTCGCGCGCCGGTGGCAGACATTCCTGGTTGAATCATCCCAGCGCCTTTGCAGATGCCACCAATGCGAGCGGTTTTGCCGCCGAGTCTAAATTCGACTGCGATTTGTTTGGGACGCGTGTCGCTGGTCATGATGGCTTCGACGGCCCGATCGGCGCTTTGCCGCGAGTTGTCCAATAAGGTCACAGCCTCGTTGATCCCGGACCGGACGTTAGCCATCGGCAGCGCGACGCCGATACGTCCGGTCGAGCCCACCAGAACGTGCTCCACCGGCATTTGCAGATGCTTCGCCAGCAGCACTGTCATCTCGCGTGCATCCTTCCAGCCCTGTTTCCCGGTGCAAGCGTTGGCATTGCCAGAGTTGACGACTATGGCCTGGGCGACCCCTTTCTTCACATGTTGGATGCAAACTTTGACCGGTGCGGCGCAAACCTGATTGGTCGTGAACATGCCCGCGACGGCTGCCGGCACTTCGGAAACTATCAGTGCGAGGTCGCGCTTTTTCCCTTTGTTTGAGCCTTTGCCCGTGCCAAGCCGTTTGATGTCGCAAAACACCCCGCCGGCCAGAAAACCATGCGGCGCAACGATGGAACCTGAGATTTCTTTCAACTGCATTTTCATTTTCGAGAATGGATTCAACCACGAAACACACGGAATGACACGAAAAGATTGGTGACCGTTGACAAGAAAAACCATGTCACAGTCTGTGTCTGTTCTTGTCACCTGTCACCCGTCACTTGTCACCCTTTCCGCCTCAATTTCCAGCCGCACCATACGGACGTGGACTTTGCCTTCCGCATCCGGCGGATGTTTGGCGAGATACCGGTCGGCAACAGCCGCAATGAATTCCTCGCGCAAATGTTCCGGCACGCGCTGGACGTATGGCAGCCAGGTCGTGCGCAGCCACGCGACAAACTTGTCGCGCCCGGCGTAAACCGCGTCCTTGGGCACGAGCCGGACACAGATGGTTTTGAATCCGAACAGCGGCAGCCACTTTTCATAATCCGCCGGACTGTAAAAGAAATACGGTTTTGGTATCCGACGAAAAAAACCGCGCCAGCGCTTGAGCCGCATTTCGGGACGCAAAGCCACAAACACGTCGTGCGCGTTGCCTTTGCCGCCGCACGAAACCACCAGCCGCCCGCCGGCTTTCAAAACCGTGGCGACGCCGCGCAAAAACGCCCGATGATCGTCCACCCAATGCAGGGCGGCATTGGAAAACACAATGTCAAATGGCGCGTCGGGAGCGCCGGCATCCCTGCCGGCGGATTTCACCTTTCCGGACACTTTGCCGGCAAGGATGCCGGCGCTCCCGGGAATTTCTCGTGCGTCGCAGACTCGAAATGTCAGGTTTGGATTTCGTTTCGCCGGAAACTGTTTCCGGGCAAAGGCAATCATTCCCGCCGAGGCATCAACACCTGTCACCGAACCGCGTGGCACCGCCCGGGCGATCTCGGCGCTGACCTTGCCGTCGCCGCAACCGATATCAATTACGTGTTCACCGCCGCGCAGATGGAGTCGGGCGAAGAGTTCGCGTGCCCAGGTTTGTTGGACGACCGAATTTGCAGCGTAATCAGCAGCATTCCAGTTCACATTTTTTGTAGCAGCCGAGGTCACGAGGCTCCTTTTTGTCGAATTATGCGGTCTCCGTGAATTCGGGCGTGATGCGCAAATCGCAAATCCAGTATCGCAAATTAGATCAGCCCCGCCGTCTCCGGGAAACCGCAGAGAAGGTTCATGCATTGTGCGGCCTGGCCGCTGGCGCCTTTGACCAAATTGTCTTCGGCGCTCATGACGATGAGCCGGCCCGTGCGCGGGTCAAGCCGCCAGGCAATTTCGATGATGTTTGTGCCGTTGACATTTTTGGTGTCGGGCAGATTTTTGCCCTCGAGCAGACGGATAAACGGTTCACCGCCGTAAGCTTTCTGATAGCAGGCGGAGATTTCTTTGCCCAGCGCTTCCATTTCCGCCGCGTTGCTAAAATGTTTTTCTGGCGCGAGATAAAGAGTGGTCAGGATGCCGCGGTTCACCGGAATCAGGTGCGGCGTGAACTGGATGGCCACCTTTTCCCCTGCCGCCAGCGAAAGTTGTTCCTCGATTTCCGACAGATGCCGGTGTTTCGGCACGGCGTAAGGCCGGACGCTTTCGTTGCATTCGACAAACAGGTAGTCAGGCTCCGCCTTCCGGCCAGCACCGCTTACACCGCTCAAGGAATCTGCGATGATGCCGGACGGTTTGATCAGCCTGGCCTGCAGCAGCGGAATCACCGGCAACAAAATGCTGGTCGGGTAACAGCCGGGCGACGCGACGAGCAGGGCTCTTTTGATTTCGGCCCGGTAGATTTCCGGCAAACCATATACGGATTTTTTCAGCAAACCCGGCGCGGGATGGTCGTGCGCGTAAAACTCCCTGTAAACTTCCGCGCTCTTGAGCCTGAAATCGGCGCTGAGGTCTATCACCCTACAGCCGGCGTCCAGCAACGGCACAGCATATTCGGCGGCGACGCCGTGCGGCAGCGCGAGAAACACCACGTCCGCCTGCTTCGCCAACACTTCGGCCTTCGGCTCGGTAAAGCGCAAGGTCTTTGATTTGGGATGGCTGGCAAATTTCGGAAAGACCTGCGCGAGCGTCTGCCCGGCATTCTGGCGTGAAGTCACGGCGACCAGTTCCGCGTGCGGATGGCTCAACAACAATCGGACGAGTTCCTCCCCGGAATATCCGGACGCGCCGATGATGGCAACTTTCTTTGCTTTCATTTTTAAAAAATCTAACCACGAAATACACGAACCACACGAACTTTTTCCTCGTCCCCGTGCTCGTCCTCGTCCTCGATTTTCATTTTCGATTACGAGAGCGAGAACGACGACGAGGCCAATTCAGGCGAACAAAAAACCCCGCCGGATTGAACCAGCGGGGTTTGGAAATTTCCAGCGCGATTAACGTTTCGAGTATTGGAACCGTTTGCGCGCCCCCGGCTGGCCGTACTTCTTGCGCTCTTTCATGCGCGAATCGCGCGTCAGCAGCCCCTCCGCCTTGAGCGCACCACGCAATGTGGCATCGGCCAGAATCAGCGCCCGGGCAATCCCGTGCCGCACGGCGCCCGCCTGCCCGTTCGGCCCGCCGCCGATGACATTGATGCGCACATCGAATCTTTCCGTGTTGCCGGTGACCGTCAACGGTTGCGACGCCGTCGAGCGCAAGGTCTCCAGCGGGAAATAATGTTCAAACGGCCGGCCGTTCACGGTAATTTTGCCCGTGCCGCTCGCAAGCCTGACCCGGGCGATGGCGGTCTTGCGCCGGCCGGTGCCGAGAAATTCGTTGGTCTTTGTGTCTGTCCCCATAAATCAAATCAGGCTGCCGCTTTGAGCGGTTCAGGTTTTTGGGCCGCGTGCGGATGTTTCGGGCCTTTGAACACTTTCAGCTTGGTCAACAGCCGATCGCCCAGCCGGTTCTTCGGGATCATCCCTTTCACGGCGTGCAGGACGAGCTTTTCGGGATGCCGCGCCCGGATTTGTTCCACGGTCCGGTACTTTTCGCCGCCCTTCCAGCCGGAATAAGTCATGAATTCCTTGGCTGTCTCTTTCTTGCCGGTGAGCCGGACTTTCTCGGCGTTGATGACGACGACAAAGCCGCCAGCGTCGAGGTGCGGCGTGTAAACGGGCGTGTTCTTGCCGCGTAAAATATCGGCCACCTGCACGGCCAGCCGTCCCAGCACGGCGCCGTCGGCGTCAATCACGTGCCACTTCCGCTGGTCCAAATTCACTTTGGGCAAATGCGTTTTCATGCAAACAAAGGGCGAAGAATCTATCAGACGCGCGAACGAAGTCAACAGGGCATCCGCAAACGAATCCAGCGCCGATTCTTCATGGATTAAACTATTATCAACGTATCAGGATGCGTTGATATATTTTATTTGCTTCCCGAAAGCAAAGGGTTATTTTACACGCAGTATTGCCAAGATTGAATTGAAGAGTGTGAACATAAAATCAAACAAGGTTACCGAACTGGAACGTTGGCTGCGCGAGCGGATCGTCATCCTGGATGGCGCGATGGGCACGATGATCCAGCAGCGCAAGCTGACGGAGGCCGATTTTCGCGGTGCGCGCTTTGTGGATTGGCGCGGTAAAGACCTCAAAGGCTGCAACGACCTGCTGAATCTCACGCGGCCGGACATCATCGAGGACATTCACCGGCAGTATCTCGAAGCGGGCGCGGACATCATCGAGACGAACACGTTCAATTCGCAGGCGATTTCACTGGCCGATTATGGCCTCGAATCGCTCGCCTATGATCTCTCGAAAGCCGGCGCGGAATGCGCGCGTCGGGCGGCGGACAAGGTTGAGCAAGCGCACCCGGGGCGCGTCTGTCTGGTGGCCGGCGCCATCGGACCGACGACCAGGACGTCTTCGATTTCAACCGACGTGAATAATCCGGCGGCCCGCGGTTGCACGTATGATGAACTGGTCACGATTTATTCGGAGCAGGTCCGGGCACTGCTTGACGGCGGTGTGGACTTGCTCCTCGTCGAAACGATTTTTGACACGCTGAATGCGAAGGCGGCCTTTTTCGCCACTCAGCAAGTTTTTGAGGAGCGAGGAATTGTTGCGCCGGTCTATGACCGTCGCGCGAACGGTGAAGATCATCCGGCAGTCACAGACCGCCGCTCTGGAATTCCCCTGCTCGCTTCAGTCACGTTCATTCAAGCGGGCAGCAATCGCGGCGTCACCGGCCAGACCGTCGAGGCGTTTTGGAATTCCATTTCGCACGTGCCGCTGCTGAGTGTCGGCATGAACTGCGCGCTGGGGCCGAAAGAATTGCGGCCGCTGGTCGAGGAACTTTCCGGCGTCGCGCCGATTTACACCAGCGCGTACCCGAATGCCGGCCTGCCGAATCCGCTTTTGCCAACCGGGTTTCCAGAGACTCCGGAGACGCTCGCGCCACAACTGCGTGAATGGGCGCAAAGCGGCTGGCTCAACATTGTCGGCGGTTGCTGCGGCACCACGCCCGACCACATCCGGGCAATCGTCGAAGCGGTCCGCGGCCTGCCGCCGCGCAGACCACCAGCGGTCGAGCCTTATTTGCGTCTGAGCGGACTCGATGCGCTGACGATTCGAGGAAATTCGAATCATGAAACGCCCAGGTCGGAGACACCTTCCGCACAAAATGCTTCGATCAATTTCGTCAATATCGGCGAGCGCACCAACGTAGCCGGCTCGCCGAAATTCGCGCAGCTCATCAAAGCCGGCGATTTCGAGGCAGCCCTCACTATTGCGCGCCAGCAGGTCGAAAACGGCGCGCAGGCCATTGACGTCTGCATGGACGAAGGAATGATTGACGGCGTGCCCGCAATGACGCGGTTCCTCAACCTCGTCGCGTCTGAGCCGGACATCTGCAAGGTGCCGGTCATGGTGGACTCGTCGAAATGGGAGGTCATCGAAGCCGGCCTGAAATGCCTCCAGGGCAAAGGCATTGTGAACTCGATTTCGCTCAAGGAAGGCGAGGGAAAATTCCTGCGCCAGGCGAAACTGGTCCGCCGGTACGGCGCGGCAGTCGTCGTGATGGCGTTCGACGAACGCGGTCAGGCCGATTCGTTCGAGCGCAGAATCGCCGTCTGCCAACGCGCCTACGATTTGCTCGTGCAGAAAGTCGGCTTCCCGCCGCAGGACATCATTTTCGATCCGAACGTGCTGACCGTCGGCACCGGCATGGAAGAGCACGCGGATTACGCCGTGGATTTCATCCGCGCGACGAAATGGATCAAGGAAAACCTGCCGCTGGCCAAAGTGAGCGGCGGCATCAGCAACGTTTCCTTTTCGTTTCGCGGCAACAACGTCGTGCGCGAAGCGATGCACTCGGCATTTCTTTATCATGCCATCAAGGCTGGACTCGACATGGGCATCGTCAATGCCGGCCAGCTTGCCGTTTATGACGAGGTGCCGAAGGATTTGCTGGCACTGGTCGAAGACATGCTGCTGAATCGCCGACCGGACGCGACCGAACGGCTGATTAAATTTGCGGAGTCGGTAAAGCAGAAGGGTAAATCCGAGGCCGCCGAAGACGAGTGGCGCAAAGGCGTCGTCGAAGATCGGCTCGCGCACGCGCTGGTCAAGGGCATCGTGGATTTCATCGAAACCGACGCCGAGGAAGCCCGGCAGAAATTTGCCCGGCCGTTGCAGGTCATCGAAGGCCCGCTCATGGCCGGCATGAATGTCGTCGGCGATTTGTTCGGGTCCGGCAAAATGTTTTTGCCGCAGGTAGTCAAATCCGCGCGCGTGATGAAAAAGGCCGTGGCATATCTGTTGCCGTTCATGGAAGCGGAAAAAAAAGCTGCCGGTGGAGCGCCGAAACACGCCGGAAAGATCCTCATGGCCACCGTCAAGGGCGACGTGCATGACATCGGTAAAAACATCGTCGGCGTCGTGCTCGCCTGCAACAATTACGAAGTGATTGACCTTGGCGTGATGGTGCCGTGCGAAAAAATCCTGCAGACCGCGCGCGAGCAGAAGGTGGACATCATCGGTCTGAGCGGGCTGATCACGCCGTCGCTGGACGAGATGGCGCACGTCGCGCACGAACTCGAACGCGAGGGCTGCAAGCTGCCGCTGCTCATCGGCGGCGCGACGACGAGCAAGACGCACACGGCGGTGAAGATTGCGCCCGGCTACAGCCAGCCGGTCGTGCACGTGCTCGACGCCAGCCGGGCCGTGCCGGTCGTCAGCAATTTAATCAGCACGGAAAACAAGCCTGCGTTCGCACAGGAAATCCGTGAAGAATACGACCGTATCCGCTTGCAACACGGTGGGCGCACGGTGAAATTGGTCTCGATTGAAGAAGCCCGCGCAAACGCGCCGAAATTGACCTTCGCCGATTTGCCCAGACCGGAATTCACCGGTATGCGGGTTCTTTCATCCCTCGACACTCGTCACTCGTCACTCGTCACACTATCAGATCTCGTTCCGTTCATCGACTGGACGCCGTTCTTCCACACCTGGGAATTGCGCGGGGTTTACCCGAAAATTTTGCAGCACGAAGAACACGGCGAAGCGGCGCGCAAACTATTTGCCGACGCGCAGAAGTTGCTTGAGGAAATTGTCAGCAAGAAATTGATTCAGCCGCGTGCAGTCTATGGATTCTTCCCGGCGAACCGCGTCGGCGATGACGTGGAACTTTACACTGACGAATCGCGGGCCAACGTCCTAGCCACGTTCCATTTCCTGCGCCAGCAAATGGCCAAGGACGACGGCACGCCCAACCGCTGCCTGGCGGACTTCGTCGCCCCGCGGGAGGGTCGGCATGTTGCCGACCCCAATCTCAGGGACGGCGACACGCCGTCCCTCCCAGACTATTTGGGCTTATTCGCCGTCACCAGCGGTCACAGGCTGGACGAACTGGTCAAAAAATTCAAAGCCGACCACGATGACTACAACGCCATCATGGCCGAAGCGCTGGCGGACCGGCTGGCCGAGGCGTTCGCGGAATTCTTGCACAAGCGCGTCCGGGAGGAATGGGGTTACGGCAAAACGGAACGGCTGACAAATGATGAGATGATTGCCGAAAAATATCGCGGCATCCGCCCGGCGGCGGGTTATCCGGCGTGTCCCGACCACACGGAAAAGCAAATTCTCTGGAAGCTGCTCGACGTGGAGAAGAATGCCGGCATCAAATTGACGGAAAGTTTCGCCATGTGGCCTGGGAGTTCCGTGAGCGGACTCTATTTCGCGCACCCGGAATCAAAATATTTCGCCGTCGGCAAACTCGGCCGCGACCAGCTTCAGGATTACCACGTGCGCAAGGGCATGACACTGGCCGAGGCGGAAAAATGGCTCGGTCCGTATTTGAACTACGAGCCGACCAAAAGCTTCTGAAATCCCTGCACGAACACGATAGAAAATTTTATTGCGCCAAGGGTGCGGGCTTACCCTGGCGCAGTGCGGGCAGCCAGACGCTGTAACGGCGTTGGTTGTAGGGACCTTGCGTTCCGTGCTCGTCCTGGTGACCGGACTTCGGCAGGATGACCACTTCCTTCGGCGCAGTAATTTCATTCACCGCGGCCAAAACGCTGGAAGGCGCGCAGGTTTCGTCCCGCAATCCAAGTCCGACCAGCGCGGGGCATCTGATGTGCCGCGCGAAGTTCGCGGTGTCGTAATAACGGCTCGCCTCGTGCACTTTGGCAGGGTCTTTGCCGCCTTCGGTATTGAAATACCAGCGCGGCCAGCCCGGCGAGCGGCCAGCGTCGGGTGCCAGCATGTCGCCGCCCGCCGGCACGAGCGCCAGCGCCGCGGTGATGTTTTTCGGGTGCAATCCGGCAATCATCAGGGTCTGTTGGCCGCCCTGGCTATCGCCCATCACCACCAGCGTCTTGCCGTTCCAGTCCGGACGCGTCTTCAGATATTCCACCGCGCGGTAGCACGACAGATACATCCGCAAAAAATAGCTGGTATCGCGGTTGTCATCGCCGATGGACCAATAATTCTTGAGCGGCCCGGCGAATTGCTCTTTGTAAAACGCCTCGGGCCGGTCAATCGGCAGGTCGTGAGGCTCGATGTCCAGCGCCAGCCAACCTTCCGCAGCGCGGTCCGTCACCCAATTTGTCTGCAAACCGTAAACGCCCGCCCATTGGACGATGAGCAACGCAGGGAATTTTTTACCTTCTGCGGGGCGAGCCAGCTCGCCATTGATATGCGTGCCACGGATGTTGTTCATCGTGATTTTCCAGAACTCCAGGCGCGGTTTGCCGACATCCACTTTTTCCAGCGCCGGGTTCATGGGAACTTTCTTCAATTCTTTCAGTTTGGTTTTCCAGAACTTGTCGAAATCGGCCGGCGGCGGTGCGGCGGGCAGAATTTTGTCCGGCGCAGCCACGGCGCCACCGACAGCACGGTTGGTGCTGTTCTCCGGCTGCCATCTCACCTCGACCAGCATCGTGTTCGGCACATCAAACCGGGTTTCGAGTGTGGCGACATCGTTGCTGAAGGTCAGGTCACCCTCGCCCACATGGGTATGGCCGCCGCTTTTAAGGAGGTAATGCGCAGCGGGCACGGTATCGCCGCCTTTCCATTCAACCGTCCAATGAACGGTGTCGCCCACTTGATAGATGCCGTCCGGTTTGTCCGGCGCGACGACCATCGGCTGCGCGCCACAGAAACCGGCAATTGCCAGAAAGACAGACGCCATGATTAACCGAAGAGGATGTTTGTATCGCATAAGCGCAGAATTTTTGCGTTCAGAGCGGCGTAGCATTTCAAAAATCCCTCGGGCTGTCCAACACTACCCGCTTTCGTGGCCAAGCCGGCATTGACATCGACCCGTTACCGGAGCGGGAGAGGGTTGACACGAGGGAAATGTAACTTGAAAAACTGCGCCACCTCTCCCCCGCTCCGCGGCGGAGAGGGAGGAAAATGGATGTCCGCTGGCGTCGAGAGGCTCAGCGGGCCAGAGAGCGTTTTCTACGGTTGGATTGGCTGGCCCGGCTCGGCCGGCTGGATTTCCGCGCGGCGCTTTTCCGGGTGTTCCGGGCGGGCGGAAGCGCGATCGGCTGCAATTCCTTGCCGTTGCTGCGCGACGGGATCAACAGGTGCTCGCCATTCTCCGCGTCGCCGTTCTTTTGCGGCGCATCATTCGACGGAACGGGTTCCGGCGCGGGCTGATGCGCGACGATGGCGGTGTCGAAGCCGGCGATCACCGGCAGCGGCTTGTCGCCATTGGCAAGTGGTTCGTCACGGTTGGTAAGCGGTTCAACGCCGTTGGCCGACGGTTTATCACCGCTGGCATGTGGTTCATCGCCATTGGCAAGCGGTACGGTCGCCGGGTGTTCGCCATTGGGTTCGCCGTTTGTGCCGTTATTCAGGCCGTTGGCCTGCACCAGTTCCGGTGTTGTCGCAGGTGTCGGCACCGGTACTGGCGCGGACATCGGTTCAGGTGGTGTAGCAATCACTTCGGTGTCCACTCCGGGCAAAGCCGGCGGCAAAATGTTCTCCTTCTTCTCCTCCTTCTCGCGCGCTGCGGCCAGAAGCTCCTGCACACTTTTCTGCAATTGTTCCTGCGCCTGTTTCCGTTCGGCGATCTCTCCTTCATAGCGAGTGAGCGTTGCGCGCAGTTTCTCGTTGGTCCTGACCATTTCCACCCACTGCTCCTTGACTTGCGATTCCCATTTGTCGAGCGCGTGTCGCTTCAATTCTTCTTCGCGCAGAAAGGACATGAGGCCGGGATAAAAACGGGTCAAGCCCGCGAGCAGCAGCAACGCGTAAACGATGTCCACTCTGATTCCCCATTGGGCGCCGACTTCCAGTGGTTCCACGGCGAGGACGAAGCTCACCAACGCCATGATGGCGAGCGCGCCAAAGAGCACCCACCCCATGGCTGTGGCTTTGAGCAGCCGGCCCAGGCGCAGGGCGTACCAGGCAACTCCGCATTGCAGCAGCCCCAATGTCAGGCGGAAAATGTCTATGTCGTTCATAATGGTTGCCACCGTTTAGCCGATTGGAGCAGGAAAGAGGCCAAAGAACCCGTGAAAGATGCATGGCTATAAGCCACTTACATAGGCGGCCGTACGATCGCGAAAGCCAGAAACAAGACAGTTACAAGCCGGCTGGGACAGGAGCGCGCCATCAAAACCAGCACTTGCGGGGAACAGTAAAGTTCAAGAAAAATAAAAGAGCGCGGACCCGCCTTGATTGGTGCAAAACCCGGTCTGGCGTCAAGCCGTCCGAGCGGCGGAACTCCTCCAAAGGTTCTTCGGCAGGAGACCGAGAACGATAAATCCAAGCTGACTGATCACGAAAAGCATCAGCCACCGGAACGCGGCGTCGGTAAATCCGTAACTGTGCAGGCCGATGCCGAGCATGTTCACGCCGAACCATGACCAGCTCGTCACGACGTTGCCGAAAATGGCGCAATTGATCAGGCCGCGTTCGCGAATGATCCCGCCCCAGCGCAGGTGCAGAACGAGCGCGTTCCACAGCACGATGATGAGCGCGCCGTTTTCCTTGGGATCCCAGCCCCAGAACCGGCCCCAGGATTGGTCGGCCCAGATGCCCCCCAACACCGTGCCGACGAAACTGAACAGCGTCGCGAAACAGACAATACCATAAACCATCCGCGCCAGGGATTTACTGGTGGCCGCGTCCAGCGTTCGGGTGAATACGCCACGCACGATGTAAATCAGCGCCAGAAATCCAGCCACGAACGTGCTCGCGTAACCAAGCGTGACGACGACGACGTGCGTCGCCAGCCAAAAATTGGTGTCGAGCACCGCGCGCATCATTTCCATGGTATCGCCGCCGAGCGCCAGGTTATGCGCGATGATGAGCGTGATGAAGCCGATGCCGGACGACACGAACACGCCGATGCCGTTTCTGTGAAACCGTTCCAGCACGAGGCCAAGCACGACCGCGCCCCAGCCGATGAAAATGGCCGACGAATACAGATTGGTCACCGGCGGCCGGCCTTCCAGCGCCATCCGGAATATCAAACCGGTCGTGTGAATCACCAGGGCCAGCCCGACCAGCCACACTGCCGAGCGGCGCAGCGTTTCCGAAAGATTGAACCACGAGAGGCAAGCGAGCACGCCGGCCAGGACATAAATCACCATCGCCCTGTAAAACGGTTCCATCAGGTTATAAAAAACCTCGGCATCAACTTTTTTGAGCGCCCCGGAAAAATTCGATTTGAGGAAGCCGCGATATTGCGACAGTTGCCGGTTGAAACTGTTTACGTCGCCCTTTTTGAAAGCGGTCACCATCGCGGCATAGTCCTGGATGGACGGATCAATGGTCCCGACGGCGGCATCGGAAATCAGCGCCTTGCCGACGGGCGACCAGTCATTGCGCGATTGCCATGATTGCGTGGGCGGCACCAGCAGCGGCGGGTCCAATTGCGCCATGAACTGAAACCGCCGGGCAAAGCCCATGAACTGGTTGTAGGCGGTCTGGTCATATTTCTGATTGTTCTCCTGCGCGTGCACGGCCGCCGCGCCCGCCGCCATCCCTTGCGCGTAATCCGCCAGTTCCGCCGTCCAATCCTGCGCATCGTCCGGCTGCAACGTATTTTTGAGGCGGACATACAACAGGAGCCGGTCGTGCATTTTCACCACGGCGCGCTGGAACGCGTCGCGATGCACGTCTTCGATTTTTTGGACACGCTCGTTTTCCTGGTCGAGCGCACTGAAGGCAGGCTGGATCTGGTTCCATGAATAATGTTTGCCATCCTGGTGTTGTGCCTTGTCTTTGCCCGGCAATTTGAGCAGAGCGATGAGTTCGGGATTGTCAACGCGGAAGACCGGCCACTGATCGGCCTGGTCCGGGTCCATCATCACCGTTGCCAGCCATTGGGCGGCGGGAATGATTTCCGGTTTTTCGTTCCAATCCTTCCACGGTTCAAGGTTGAGGGTCTGCTTGTCACGCAGCTCGAGCAGCGAATTGCGGGCCAGCGAATCCATCGGCTGCAACCGGCCATTGGCCAAAAGCGGCAAGTGTCCGAAGCCCGCGTAGTCAAAGCCCTTGTCCTGCGGAGCGCGCAGCGAACCCAGAAACCACGCGGCCATGACCGCGGTCAAAATGAGTGGCAACCACTTTTTCATTTCACTTGCCTTTTTGAAACAAAGCCGACGAGGTGCATCGTGAATTGAATCACCAGTCCGATGGCGACCATCGCACAGCCGAGGTAAGGCGTCAACCAGCTTGGGTTGCGCACAACCTGGAGCACCGACGACGGCGCGCGGCCGGCCTCCTGTGTCGCCTGGCCGGCGTCCATTTGATATTGGTAGAACGTCAGGCCGGCGTAGCGCAGCGGATTGTTCATGTAAATCTCCACCTCCCGGTTCTCGCCCGCCTGCGGATTGCCAATGCGGACGCGGCTCCGGAAATCCTTCGGAATGTCCGTGCCGGGATAAACGGTGTGCGTCGCCTTGAGCAACGTCAGCGAAAACGGGTTATAATAGCGCATTTGACGCAGCGCGAAGGTGAATTGCCGGCCGCCGATCGTCACCGATTGGGGCGCGGTGAGCTGCCCGATGATTTGTTCCGCCATCTGTGCGCCGACTTGCGATACGTAACTTGCCTTCACCGCCGCCACCAACGGCACGTCAACCGTCCAGTCAGAAACGATCCAATTGCCCAGCGAGCCGCTCGAACCGACGAGTTCAATCAGCGCGGTCGGCACGTCGCGGGCGTCTGTCGTTTTTGATTCCGGGCGCTGGACAAAATCGAAACCCACCGCCACTCCGTTGGTCGCGAGGGGTGGCCCGTTTCGCATCATAGGCGCGCGAAACGAGAGATCAGAATTCTTCCACAGCCATTTCACGCGAACGGCGAACGGCAGGTTTTTATCCCCCAATTCGCTGTCGGGAGTAAGCCGTTTTTCGGGAAACGAGACAACCCGCTCCAGACCAGCGCCGGCGGCGGTGGTGAAGATAAGTTCGTAATCGCGGGGACTGACGGAATACCATTTGGTTTCGCCCTCGGTAAACTCGATTTGCGATTCGTGCGCCAGCATGTCGGTCGCCAGTTGGCCGACCAGCAGGAGGATGACGCCTGCGTGTGCGATTTGAATGCCGATTTTTCTGGTCGTGAATTCGAAACGGTAGATGTGCGCCGCGACGAGGTTGAGGAGCAGCAGCGAACCGATGAGATAACCGCCGGGCAACAACAGCGGTACCCGTCGGCCGAACAGGTCCACGCCGAAAATCAGCCATTGACGGAAGTAACGCGCCTGCGCGGCGTAAAGCCCCTCGTCCACCTGTGCCAGCGTGCCGAGGAAAACCAGGACGATACCGAGCGCCAGCAACACGGCCGTCAGCCGGAGTGACGCGAATATTTTAATCAGCCGGTCAAGGAGCATTGGGATATTTCGCCGACTGGATGAATTTGACAAAGGCTTCCTTCTGTTGTCCGACAAGTTGCTCGTCGCCCATCAGTTTATAAAACCACGTCTGGCCTGCTTGCGGCAGGATGACGCCAACGAGCCGCGCTTTCTGGCCGGTTTTGGCGTCGGTGCCCGTCACGTCCATCATCGTGGCTTGTCCGCCTGCCACTTGGAGTGCACTGGTCATCCCCGCAAGATTTTCTTCGGCGGCGGGCGGCAGACCGAGTTGCCCGCGCCAGCGATTGACATTGGGGAGCACGCCGCCGCCTTCGCCGTTCAGCATGGCCACGTTCACGTCCGCCTTTGCACCGCTCGCGCCGGTAATGGCGTATTCCGCCAGAAGAAATTGTGCCGGCGGCATTTGCTGCCAGTCCGCGGGCACAGTCCAAATTGGTTTTGTGGAGTTTCCGGCCGGCGCCATCGCGCCCGGAGAGGGAGTCACACTGCCGATGGGCGGATGCCCCGGCGGCAATGCCGTCTGCGTCCCCGCCAGAGTCTCATCAAACGATATCGTTTTCAGGAACTGGATGAAACCCGGCTTTTGTGACTCGACGAAGGCATCCGCGCCGGTCATTTTGAAAAACCAGCTCATCGGGCCGCGCGTTGTCATCGCTACCAGAATCCGGGCGCGGTATTTTCCGTCAACCATCGGCTGTTCACTGGCCAAATCGAAGAGCCTGCCCTGGTCGGCACCAATCGCCACCGTCTCGGCCTGCTGATCCACGTCAGGGTTGGAGACCGGCGGCAACTGCAACTGCTGGCGCCACATATTGACCAGCTCCAAATCACGCCCGGCAATGGGCAGGGGAATGACTGATACATCCGCGGACTGGCCGTCCTTGCCCGTGACATCGAAGCTGGCCACGCGCATCTCGGCGGGTTTCTTTTCCTGCCAGCCGTCCGGCAATGTCCAATGCAGCGTCGGCAAACCCGGCGGCACGGCCATGTCCTGCGGCGGCAACTGCCCGCCGGCCGGTGCGGCGGTCTTCGTCGGTGGCGGTTCCTGCGGCGCGTAATAGACCTGATTATTTTCGCGCTTGCAACCGACGAGGGCTGAAATCAAAAGCACGCCCGCCATGCCGTATCGCCACTGAATCCGCAAGATCGAATGCATAAAATTCATCGCTTGTTCCGGTGATATTTACCGCAGCCTTGGGGAGAACGCACACACTTCTTTGGCTTTGAGTCACCGTAATTTGCTATCATTAGAACAAAATCTGGGCGATGGCAAATGCCAAAGATTTTTCTCAGAGTGCGCCGGTGAGACAAGAGGCGCGCCCGACTCCATACCGACCGGGTCAAGATGGCCGAAATCGCCGCCGGTGGCTCGCTATAACGTCCCGTCGTGACATTGATTGCACGTGTTGTCGTAGTCGCCGCCCGGGTGATTGAAAGGTTGGCCGCCGGGCTTCAACTGCAATAATTCGGCGCCGCTGCCTTGTGCCAGAATGGTATGGCAGGCATCGCAGTTGGCGGTGATGACCTTGCCATCGCCAGATTTGTGATTGCCGTCATGGCACCGGAAGCAACCCGGCCAAAGCAGGTGCCCGATGTTGTCCGGATACGCTTTCCAATCGGATTTCATTTCCGGGAAGAAATTGTCCGCATAAATCCTTTGTACGACGGGAATCACCTGACGGATACGCGGATCATCGGGATAGCGTTCAGCCAGCAGAGTAGCGATCCCCTCCCGGGCATCCGTGTCGTTATGGTAGGAACGTGTCAGGACAAACACGACATTGGTTTTGATCCAAGGCAGGGTGGCGTCTATCTGGCCGAGGGAAAGGGCCAAGTCAGTCACACTGTCGGGAGACATAAACTTGTGGGAAGGCCGATTGTGACAGTCCATGCAATCCATCAGGCGAATCTGAGCCGGGCTGACCTCATTGGTGAACCGGGCAGTGTGATAGACGGTCACCACTCCCTGCGCATCGGTCATTCGCACCCAGGGAATGTTTTGTCGCGCCGGGTCCGTTGCGGCATATTCCACGCGGTTGTTTACGGAAGTATGCCAGTGGATGCCGCCCACCCGGCCCCGCAAGGGATCACTCCCGCCAACTTTGAGAATCATCCGAACTGTATACGGCGTATTCGTAGCGTCGCTCAGGAAATAATGAAAGGTCTGGTCCAAGTTCCCGACGAAGTGACTCGGCCAGTGGCATTGCTCGCACGTTTCGCGGGCAGGACGAAGGTTCTTGATCGGTGTGGGAATCGGCCGTGGATATTTGTCAAAAAGGGTCGCGTAAATCTGGTAGGAACCGGAAAGTTTGGAACGAACAAACCAGCTTGCGCCAGGTCCGATATGGCATTCCGCACAGGCTACTCGTGCGTGCGGGCCCAGCGCGTGAGCCGTTAATTCCGGTTTCATCACCGTGTGGCAGGTTTCGCCACAAAACTGTACGGATTCGGTGAATTGATACGAGTTGTAGCTGCCGACTGCCGAAAGCAGGAGGAACAGCACGGCCCCGGAAATGAAGATCACCATGTTGCGCCGGTCGCGCGGGCGGGAGAGGTCAACCTGTACCGTGGCCATCAGAGAGGCGCCCCCTTTCCTCCGGCGCCGCTCGCGCAATTCTCCGATTACCGTTAGAAACAGCCCCAAAACCAGAAAAGCCGGCACCACCATCCAGGTCAAGATGCTGATGTACGGGTTCGAGAAATGCGCCACCGTATCCAGAATGAACAACTGGATAAACGAGAAGAGCGCGCCGATGACCGTGACCAATCCGGTCAAGCTCATCCAGTTGCGCAACAGTGACGGTTGCGGTGCTTGTGGCTCCGGGCCTTCTTTCTTCATATCCAATGCGTTATCAAAGTCGTGCTAAGTCCTCTCCGCCGCAGTCTTCCCGCATTCAAATTTTCCATGTGGCGGCGGCCATCTCCATGCCAAACATCATCTATCATCAAGCTCACGAAGGAAGGAATACTCCCATCCTTCGTACTGAAATCTTGTTGATTTCATCGGAGTTTGCGCCGCCTATCTTGCCAAAAGCTTGACGTTTTTGGCAAACCCGAACGCCGAGGAGTTTGGGAAGCCCTAACCAGCCCTGCGAGGGCGATGCCGTTGCTGACACTCAAGTTGCGCCGCCAGTTGCCGCCGGCTCGCTGGCACGCAAACGTTCGGACAGAAATAACTTCACGAGCACGGTCAAAATGACAAATGGCAGGATCAGCAGGAAGAGGCCCATGAACCAGCCTTCGCCGCCGGTGAATTCAAATTTGTGGCTCATCACCCCGCGCAGGCTCTTGGAGAACAACTGGCCGCCCATAACCACGTTCCAACGCATCGCCAGTACGCCCAGCAGAATCATCGCGGCGCTGCCGAAAATCATGCGTCGGCGGACGAGTTCCGGCACACGTCGACGCAACAGTTGCAGCGAGCCGAGCAACAGGAACGGCAACAACGTGCCCACTGCCGCCTGCCCCACGTTCAACGTATAAAAGAGCTTCTCGCGGATCATCACCTGCAGAACCTGAAAACCTTCCTCCGCGGCAAAGGCCCGGTGTAGCCAGTCCAGCGTTTCCACTGCTGCGTCCACGACCAGCGCATAAAACAGAAACATCGCCATCGCGTCCAGACAACGCATGTCCACTTCGCGCCTTCTGATCCAGGTCAATACCTGATAGTTGAAAACACAGAGGGCGATGCCCGACGACATGGCGGAAAGGATGAAGATGATTGGCATGAGGGGGTTTCCCCACCAGGGATTGGCCTTGATGGAGCCGAAGATGAAGCCGACGTAACCGTGCAACAAAAATGCCGACGGGATGCCCACCATGGAAAGAATTTGCCCCATTTTGGCATCCAGCTTCACCGCAGGGTCGGAGATATCAGTCACGCCGACGGTGAGCAGCCGGTAGAGAATTCCCTTGAAGCCGGTTTCGGTTTTTGACCAGACCACCAGGTCATGCCGATAGTCAAACCACAATTCCAGCAGGA
>Ga0335085_10002032_pt1 | contig 39422 bp, 42 predicted proteins | sample Lox_Sample_45_FD_206712 | JGI IMG/M metagenome (GOLD analysis project Ga0335085, IMG submission 206712) | Soil microbial communities from Loxahatchee National Wildlife Refuge, Florida, United States - Lox_Sample_4.5 | ecosystem: Environmental > Terrestrial > Soil > Wetlands | place: USA...
GATCCGCATGGTGGCGGGCGCGCTCAGCGGCAGTTTCGGGCAAAACTTCATCGTCGAGAACCGGCCGGGCGCGAACGGCAATATCGGCGCCGGTTTCGCCGCCAAGGCGGCACCTGACGGTTACACACTCCTCGTCGCCACTGTCGGCCCGATGATCAATAACAAGTTCATGTACAAGGACATGGACTTCGATCCCGAGCGCGCCTTCACGCCGATCGCGATGATCGCCTATTCGCCGCTGATCATCATCGGCAGTCCGAAGATTTCGCCCGCGAATTTCAGGGATCTACTCGCCTACGCCAGGGAGAATCCGGGCCGGCTCAACGCCGGCACCGTCGGCACCGGCTCGCAGGCGCACATCACGCTTGCCCTGATCAACAAGCTCGCCGGCACATCCATCGTTCACGTGCCTTACCGGATCACGACACAAGCCCTTCCCGACCTCGTGGCCGGCGACCTGCAGCTTGCGGTGACTTACGTCCCGACGTTCGTTCCGAACGTTCAGGCCGGCATGCTCAGAGGCTACGCTGTCACCAGCCTGCGGCGCCTGAGCGACCTGCCGAACGTCCCGACCGTCGATGAATCGGGCTTCCCGGGTTTCGAAGCCGCCGGCTGGAACGCACTGTTCGCGCCGGCGGGAACGCCGCCCGAGATCATCGGCAAGATAAACGCCGTCGTGAACGCCTATCTCAACAGCGATCAGGGCAAGCAGCAGCTCGCCAAAATCTCGATGACGCCCATGGGCGGCACGCCGGAACAAGCCCAATCGTATCTCGCCCGTGAGAATAAAAAATGGGGGCCGGTGATCAAAGAAGCCAATATCAGTCTGCAATAACCTGCGCGCCCGTGACGCCTTCAGAACAGCAGCAAGCCATGCCCGAACGCCTACCCAAGAATTCGTGCGACACCCACCTTCACATTTTCGGCGATCCCAAAACCTATAAGACCAACAATCCGCACGCGCTCTATCAGCCGCCGGCCGGTTGCGATTTCCATGCCATGAAGGCGCTGCACGACGCGATCGGTATCGACCGGGCGGTGTTCGTGCAACCGACCATCTACGGCACGGATCACAGTTATCTCTACGAAACGCTCAAGAGCGCGCCTAAAGGACACTATCGCGGCGTCGCGATCATCGACGACAGCGTCAGCGACAAGGAGATGGAGCGTCTCGACAGCGTCGGGGTGCGCGGCGCGCGCTTCAACTTCGGCGGCAATTTCAAGCTGGCGCCGAGCCTCGACACGTTCCGCCGCTCGCTCGACCGCGTCCGCGAGATCGGCTGGTTCGTCAAGGTATTCGGCTTTGGCGACGATTTCCTGCCGGTCGAAGCGGAACTGCGCAAGATCAAGATTCCCGCCATCGTCGACCACCTCGGCGGCCCCGACTACAAGCGCGGCACGTCACAGCCCGCCATGCGGCTGATCCTCGACTTGCTCAAGAACGACAATTGGTGGGTCGGGCTCTCCAATGGCGACCTGCGCTCACAAATGCCATATCCCTGGGACGACGCCCCCGAATTCGGCCGCCTGCTTTACCAGGCAGCGCCGAACCACTGCATGTGGGGCACCGATTGGCCGCACGTCCACCGCTTCATCCGGCCCGACAAGGACGGGCACTCGGATTACGGCTCGGATCACGAGTTTAAGCGCGTGGCCCTACTCGAGCGCTACGTGCCCGACCGCGCGGCGCGCGATCGCGTCCTGGTTGACAATCCGGCCCGCTTCTTCGGCTTTGCGTAGCGCCAAGCCCCGATCAATTCCCCCAACGCTCGCGCCACATTTGCTCGCCGATGGTGCAGGAGATGCGCGGCGCGTTCGCGGCCACCGGCACGATACGCTCCGGCGGCTCGCGGCCGGCGACTTCTTGCACCAGTTTGGTGCGGATCGCTTCGGTGAATTTCTCGCGCTCTTTGATCGGAATTACAAAAGATCCGGGACCGCCGATGACGCAATCTTCGTAGTAGATATCGAGATTGTCGATATCGAGCGTCATCATGTTCGGCTTTTTCAGCATGATCGGCAGGCCGTTGATGGTGGTGCCCTTGGCGAGAACCTGGTCGCGGATGTGCGTTACCGGCGGACCGTTGTTGTTGGCGCCGTCGCCGGAGACGTCGATGACGCGGCGAATGCCGTGGTAGCCGCTCGATTCGAACAGCGATTGCCCGAACATCAGGCCGCCCGAGATCGACGTCCGCGACGCGCGGCGGTAAGGCGCCGCGGCAAGCTCGGCAGCGACCGCGCCGGCCGATTCCGGCCCGTCGATCAGCCTCCATGGCAGCAGGATCTTCTGGTCGCCGACATTTGCCCATTCGAAATAGGTGATGGCGATGCGGCCGTTCGGCCCACCGCGCAGCGCCTGCATCAAGTCCTGGGATGTGAGCGCCTGAACATAGCCCTCGCGTTGCAGGTGCTGCTCGTCAGGATCCATGGAATAGGACACGTCAACAGCCAGCACGACCTCGCTGTCAACGGCGGCGCCGTCGCCTTGCGCGAACTTCGGCGCAGAAACTGGAGCGGCATTGCCCGCGAGGCCGGCCATGATCGCTGCCGCGCCAAGAGCGAACAGGGCGGCGAGAGGCGCGCGCATTGGAAATGTCCTGTTACACGCCGCCATTGTGACATGCACCCGGCTCGCGCGGAAGCGCGCCCTCAAATGCGCAGCGCATGATCGGCATGCATGTACGGCAGCTTCAGCGCGTCGGCGACCGCCCGATAGGTGATATGGCCGTCATGCACGTTGAGGCCATTGCGCAAATTCGGGTCATCGGCCAAGGCCCGGCGCCAGCCCTTGTCGGCAAGCGCCAGGACGAAAGAGGTCGTCATATTGCTCAAGGCGAAGGTCGAGGTGCGCGCGACGGCGCCCGGCATGTTGGTCACGCAGTAGTGCACCACGTCGTCGACCACGTAGGTCGGGTGCGAATGAGTGGTCGGCCGCGAGGTCTCGGCGCAGCCGCCCTGGTCGATAGCGACGTCGACAATCACCGAGCCGGGCTTCATCGCCTTGACAGTGTCGCGCGTGATCAGTTTCGGCGCGGTCGCGCCCGGCACCAGCACTGTGGCTATGACGAGATCGGCACGCCGGCATAGCAGCTCCACGACGTCGCGAGTCGAAAACAGCGTGCGCACGCGGCTGCCCAACTGCGCCGCGATGCGGCGCAACGCCTCTGGATTGCGGTCGAGCACCGCAACATCGGCGCCCATGCCCGAGGCGATCAGCGCGGCGTTGGTTCCGGCGACGCCGCCGCCCAAGATCACGACGCTGGCGGACGAAACGCCGGGCGCGCCGGCGAGGAGCACACCGCGGCCGCCGTTCTCCTTTTCCAGGCAGTGCGCCCCGACATGGGGCGCCATGCGGCCGGCGACTTCCGACATCGGCGTCAATAGCGGCAGCGTGCCCTGGGGCCCCGTCACGGTTTCGTAGGCGATGGCGGTGACGCCTGAGGCCATCAAATCCTCGCTCTGCGTGCGGTCGGGCGCGAGATGCAGATAAGTGAACAGCACCTGGCCACGCCGCAGTTTCTTGCGTTCGGCGGCGAGCGGCTCCTTCACCTTGACGATGAGCTCGGCGCGGCTGAACACGGCGTCCGCGTTTGGCACGATATCGGCGCCAGCGGCGACATAGTCGGCATCGGGCAAGCCGGCGCCCGATCCGGCGCCAGTTTCGACCTGCACCTGGTGGCCCTTCTCGGTCAATTCTCGCACTGTCGAGGGCACCAGCCCGACGCGATATTCGTTGTCCTTGATCTCCTTCGGCACGCCGACGAGCATGGCGCTCCCTTTCTCCGGCCCGCACTACATCACGTAGAGCCGGTCCGGCAGTTCGTTGGATGAACCGTCGGGCGGCGCATGGACCGCGAGCACGGCACCGCAGCGATCGATCGCCGCAATGAAGGCCGCCGCGATGTTGCCGTCGCGCATGTGGTGCGTCAAAGCATCGATCGCCGCCTGCCATTCGGCCTGGTGCACTTTTTCGGCGATGCCTTCGTCGGCGACGATGCGCGCGTAATGCTCAGCCAGTGAGACGAAGACGAGCACCCCGCAGCGATTCTTGGTGCGCGTGATGCCGCGCACGACGAACTGCTCGATCGCGGCACGATGCGCACGCGCCCGCTTCAGCGCCCGCGGCACCAAAGCAAGCCGCAACGGCATGAACGTGAACGCGATCCCCATGACGATGAATACCACGAGCTGGAGCACGAAAATCCGCTGCACGCTCCACTGCGTCAGATAGATCAGCGGCCAAGGCGTGATGAGCGCCAGCGCGCTCGCCCACAGGATCGGAATATATGCGTAAGCCGATGATGAATGGGCGAGAACGCAGACGATCTGCCCGCAGGTGCGCGATTCCGCTTCCCGGATGGCGGCCGAAACAGCTTCATGATCGGCCTTGGTGAATTCCATCACCAGCCTCCCGACGCACCGCCGCCGCCCGACGACCCACCGCCGCCGCCGAAACCGCCGCCAAATCCGCCGCCGAAGCCTCCGCTGCTGCCGCCGCCCCAGCCGGAACCCCAGCCAGGACCGCCATAGGGTATGAAGATCGGACGCCCGCCTCTGCGGACACCGCTGCCACCCCCCGGACCATTGGCGTTGTGGATCAGGTACCAGCAGATGAAGAGCATCAGCAGGAAGAACAGCAGCGGGAACAACTTGTCGAAGTCGCTCGCGGCATCGTCGGCGCGGACATTGACCTTGGGCTGCCAGTCCGCCGTGTCGCCGCTGAGCACGCTGATGATGCCGTCGACACCGCGCTCGATGCCGCCGGAAAAATCATTGGCCTTGAAGCGCGGGACGATGGCGCTGGAGATGATCACCGAGGACAGTGCGTCGGTCAGCGTGCCTTCGAGACCATAACCGACCTCGATGCGCACCTTGTGCTCGGCCGGCGCCACAAGCAGCAACACGCCGTTGTTCTTCTGCGCCTGGCCGAGCTTCCAGGTGCGGAACAGCTCATTGGCGTAAGTCTCGATGTCGCTGCCCTCCAGCGACTTCACAGTGGCGACGACAAGCTGGATGCCGGACTTGTCTTCGAGGTCCTTGAGCTTGCCTTCGACCTCGGTACGGCTCTGCGCCGACATGACGCCGGCTTGATCGACCACGCGGCCGGTCAGCGCCGGAAAAGTGAGCGCAGCGGCGAGCGAGACGAACGAGATAAACAGCGCGGCCGCCAACCAGATTGTCAATCCGGGACGCGCGGAGCGCGAGCCCGGAATCCATAACCACAAACGATATAATCCGGCGCCGATTGAGACCAAACTCGTGAATCCAGGACTATGGATTCCGGACTCCGCGCTGCGCTCGGACCCGGACAGACGAAGGGTCATCAGAACTTCACCTGCGGCGGCTTATCCGAGCCCTCGCTCGCGGTGAATTCCGCCATCGGCTTGTTGCCAGAGAATGCCGTCTTCGCCCAGATCACGGTCGGGAAGGTGCGCAGCGCAGTATTGTAGGCGCGCACCGCGTCGATATAGTCGCGCCGCGCCACCGCGATGCGGTTCTCGGTGCCCTCAAGCTGCGATTGCAATGCCAGGAAGTTCGCATTGGATTTCAGATCGGGGTAGTTTTCCGTCACTGCGAGCAGACGGCCGAGCACGCCGGTCAATTGGTTCTGCGCATCCTGGAAGGCCTTGAGCTTGTCCGGATCGGTGAGGTCGGAAGCATCGATCTTGATCTGCGTCGCTTTGGCACGCGCCTCGACCACGGCGGTGAGAACACTCTTTTCCTGCGCCGCATAGCCCTGCACCGTGGCGACGAGATTGGGAATAAGATCGGCGCGGCGCTGATACTGGTTCTGCACGTCCGACCACTTGGCCTTGGCCTGCTCCTCAAGCGTCGGGATGGTGTTATAGCCGCAGGCCGAAAGCATCATGCCGAGGCCGACCATGGCCAACGCGATGCGAATGCGGGAAACGACACTTTTCATGATCGCCCTCCATGCGTAGCGACCGCGTGGGCGCGGCGAACGCCTAGGCTTCCACCGGCTCAGTGCCCACGATCTCGATGCCGAAACCGGACAGGCCGACATAAGTCATGCGGCGCGATGAACTCAGCAGCCGTATCGAACTGACGCCGAGGTCTTTGAGGATCTGAGCGCCGAGGCCGACCGCGCGCCATTGTTCGGTGCGCGCCTCGCCTGAAGCAGTCTCGCCGCTTTTCGGGATTGAGACCACGGGCACGCCGGCGGTGCCGTCACGCAACAGCACCAGGACGCCCCTGCCCTCGGCTTTGAACCGCGCCAGCGCCTGATGAATCGGCTTGCCGCCGCCGAACACGTCGGAAATGATATTGGCGCGGTGGAGCCGCGTCAGCACGCCCTTGCCGTCGCCGATACGGCCGTAGACGAAGGCCATGTGGTAGACTGGATCGAATGGCGTGAGGAACGCGTAGCCGGTGAGCGTGCCAATCTCGCTTTGCACCGGAAATTCGCCGGTCCGCTCGATCAGCTTGTCGCGGGCCTGGCGGTAGGCGATCAGCTCGGCGATGGAGATGCGGTGCAGTTTGTGCCGCTCAGCGAAGGCGGCAAGCTCGGCGCCGCGCATCACGGTGCCGTCATCATTCATGAGCTCCGCCAGCACGCCGACCGGCGGCACGCTGGCGAGACGGCAAATGTCGACGCAAGCCTCGGTATGGCCGGAGCGCATGAGCACTCCGCCCTCCTTGGCGACCAAGGGAAAGACGTGGCCGGGCCGCACGAAGTCGGAGGCGCCGCTATTGCCATTGGCGAGCGCGCGGACGGTGTTGCTGCGTTCTTCGGCCGATATGCCGGTGGTCAGGCCGTGGCGAACGTCGACCGACACCGTAAAGGCGGTGCCAAGCGGCGCGTCGTTGATGGCCACCATCGGATCAAGATGCAGGCGGCGCGCTTCCTCCAATGCGAGCGGCGCGCAAACGATGCCCGAGGTGTTGCGGATGATGAACGCCATCTTCTCGGGCGTGCAAAGGCTCGCCGCAACGAACAAGTCGCCTTCGTTCTCGCGATCGTCATCGTCGGCGACGATGATGATGTCGCCACGCGCAAATGCGGCGACGGCAGTCTGTATGCGTTGGTGAGCCTCGTTCATCTTCCGATCCTAGCCCGCATCTGCGCGCCGTCAGCGCGACGGCGCCGACAACGGCCACGCAGGATTGTCGCCGACCTGCCCGCGCTGACGTAGATAATGATCGGCAATCACACATGCCACCATGGCCTCACCGATCGGCACGGCGCGGATGCCGACGCACGGATCGTGGCGGCCTTTGGTGGAGATCTCGGTCTCGCGGCCGTAGCGATCCACGGTGCGGCGCGGCGTCAGAATCGATGACGTCGGCTTCACTGCAAAACGCGCGACCACCGGTTGTCCGGTGGAAATGCCGCCGAGAATGCCGCCGGCGTTGTTGGAGAGAAATATCGGCTTCCCGTCGTTGCCCATGCGCATTTCGTCGCCATTTTCTTCGCCGCTCAACTCGGCCGCGCCGAAGCCCGCGCCGATCTCGACGCCCTTGACCGCATTGATACTCATGAGCGCCGCGGCGAGATCGCCGTCGAGCTTGCCGTAGATCGGCGCGCCGAGACCCGGTGGTACGCCGTCGGCAACGACTTCGATCACCGCGCCGACCGAGGAGCCGCGCTTGCGGACGCCTTCGAGGTAATCGGCAAAGAGCGCGGCGGTCTTGGCGTCGGGACAGAAGAACGGGTTGCGCTCGACCTCGGCCCAATCCCATGTCGCCCGGTCGATGCGATGCGAGCCCATCTGCACCAAGGCGGCGCGCACATTAAGCCCGGGCACGACCTTGCGGGCGATAGCGCCGGCGGCGACTCGCATCGCAGTCTCGCGTGCCGACTGGCGGCCGCCGCCGCGATAGTCGCGCAGGCCGTATTTCACGTCGTAAGCATAGTCGGCGTGGCCGGGGCGATACTTGTCCTTGATGTCGGAATAATCCTTCGAGCGCTGGTCGACGTTGTCGATCATGAGCGCGATCGGCGTGCCGGTCGTCACCTGCTTGCCGCTCGCCTCGTCCACAAACACGCCGGAGAGAATCTTGACCGCGTCGGGCTCCTGGCGTTGCGTGGTGAAACGCGATTGGCCGGGCCGGCGTTTGTCGAGGTAAGGCTGGATGTCGCTCTCGGTCAGAGGAATGCGCGGTGGGCAGCCATCGACCACGCAGCCAATTGCCGGCCCGTGGCTTTCGCCAAAGGTCGTTACCCTGAACAAGTGCCCGAACGTATTGGACGACATCGCTGAACGGCTTGGCTGGAAAGAGCTTGCGCGCACACGATGCGCAACGACGCTGTATGGTTGAGTGCAAGATGCCGGGCTTGGTAGCCCGCGTGTTCCACCGGGTCAAATGCGTTGGAACGCGTCGTGCGGCCATCAATCGCCGCCTTACGTGTTCGCATCCGCGGCACAACTGACTGGAATTATCTCGCGCCTGCGAGATTTTGAGGCTTATTCGACCCGCCCTTTAGCATATGCGTTCATCCAGCATTCATCTCGCTGAACGCTGGTTAATGAAAACCTGAATATCCGTTAAGCTACGGAAAAATCAGGATTATTTGCCGTTTTTCCATTGCAGACACCGCCGACGTGTGGCATCGTCGTTGGCGGTAAGGGGGGCGAAGGCCCGGGGACGAGACAAGCCGCGTCGCTAGAACTCAACCCTGCCGACGGTTCAACACGAACAAGGAAGTGCATCATGGCGAAGAAGCCGAAGAAGAAGAGCAACAAGAAGTCGAAGTAATTGATACACGCGCGGGCCTCGTATTGGGGCAGCGCTGTCAGCTTCGTATTTCGCGAGGTGCCTTGAGGGGCGCTTCGGAAAGCGGCCGGACCTAGGTTCGGCCGTTTTCGTTTTTGCTTCGGCCCCGCAACCACGGATCACGCGTAACAACTCATGGCGCCGTCAGCGAACACATAGACGACGCCATGCCGGACGTCTGTATAAGGCGCCTCGTCCTGCGGCACGATACCGAGGTCAGCCATCAGAACACGTGCAACCCCGCCATGGGCGGCGACAACGGTGTCGCGCGCGACGGCGGCATACCATTCGCCGACACGTACCGCGACGTCGCGATAGGACTCACCCCCCGGCGGCGCGAAATCCCACTTGTCACGATCGCGCTGCTCCAGCATCGCGGGCTCGCGGGCCCCGACTTCAGCGAGCGTGAGGCCCTCCCATGCGCCGTAAGAAATCTCGGCAAGCCGGTCGTCCACGTCGTAGCCGTCGCGGTCGAGGCCGAGATCGGCACGGACAAGCTCCATGGTCTGGCGCGCGCGCCGGAGCGGGCTCGAGACGTAGCAGAACTCGGCAGCGCCGCGGCCGTCGCGCGCGAACAGATCGCGCAGCAGGCCGGCGCAGACAGCCGCCTGCTGCCGACCTTTCGCGTTAATCCCTGTCTCGTAGCGACCCTGCAGGCGATGCACGACGTTGAAATCGGTTTCGCCGTGCCGGAAGAAATAAACGACCGGCATGACCCTTTTCCGCTTGTCCCCGCGGAAGCAGGGATCCCGCGCATCCTTACTGGATTCCCGCTTGCGCCGGAATGAGGGGGAAATGCCCGCGCATCATTCCTTGCCAACGACAATGTCCGGCGCGTCGGGATGTTTCATCCCGACAACGTGATAGCCGGCATCGACATGATGCACTTCGCCGGTGACGCCGCGCGACATGTCGGACAGAAGATAGGCCCCGGCGTCGCCCACTTCCTCGATAGTGACGTTGCGGCGCAGCGGTGCGTTGTGCTCGTTCCATTTGAGGATGTAGCGGAAGTCGCCGATCCCGGAGGCTGCAAGCGTCTTGATCGGACCTGACGATATGGCGTTGACGCGAATATTTTTCATGCCGAGGTCGGCGGCGAGGTAACGCACCGACGCTTCCAGTGCGGCTTTGGCGACACCCATGACGTTGTAGTGCGGCATCCATTTCTGCGAGCCGTAATAGGTGAGCGTGAGCATCGCGCCGCCGTTCGGCATCATTTTCTCGGCGCGCTGCGCGACGGCGGTGAACGAATAGCAGCTCACCAGCATGGTCTTGGTGAAATTGTCCTGCGTGGTATCGACGTAGCGGCCGTCGAGCTGATCTCTGTCCGAGAATGCCATGGCATGGACCAGAAAGTCGATCGCGCCCCACTTCGCCTGCACGGCGGCAAAGGCTGAATCGATAGTCGCCGGCTCCGTCACGTCGCAATGACCGATGACGATGCCGCCAACTTCCTGCGCCAGCGGATCGACGCGTCTCTTGAGCGCATCGCCCTGATAGGTGAAGGCGAGCTCGGCGCCGTGCGCCCGGCATGATTTGGCTATCCCCCAAGCCAGCGAGCGGTTATTGGCGACGCCCAGGATCAGGCCGCGCTTGCCCTGCATGAGGCCTGAAGTTTCCGGCATTCACCTGACCCCCAGTCGGTCGCTTCCGCCCTGCAACTTCCTATGGCATAGGCCCGTAGGGACCAGCAAGCGCGAGGCCCGCGGCGGAAAGCAGCCCGGGCGGCGGAATAGTCGGCGGCGCTTGGGGTTTTTTGAATACCGGCGGCAAGATCGATTAACCGTAAATCCCAACTGGCGGAGCGCGTGCTTGAGTGAATTCCGGGGCAGGATCGAAGCAGCCATTCCTGCCCTGCGGCGCTACGCGCGAGCGCTCACCCGCGACACCGAGACGGCCGATGACATCGTGCAGGACACTTTGGTGCGGGCGTTACGCTCGGAGCATTTGTTTCAGGGCGGAGATGTACGGGCGTGGCTCTATACGATTCTCACGAACCTCAATCGCAACCGGTTGCGCACATTGTCGCGGCGCCCATCAATTTCCCCGATCAAGGACGGCGACGCCTCGACCAGCGGACCGGAGTCCGGCGGGCGCGACATCGGCCGCGCGCTCGACGAGTTGGCCGAGGATCAGCGCTCGGCGCTGCTCCTTGTCGTGCTCGAGGGTCTTACCTATCGCGAGGTCGCCGAGATTCAGGGCGTGCCTATCGGCACGATCATGTCGCGGCTCGCCCGCGCGCGTATGCAGATCAAGGCCTATCTCGACGGCGAGCGCCCGGCGCTGCGCCGCGTGAAGTGACAGAGAGAAAACAATGACCGACCAGGACCGGACTATCACGCAGGACGAGCTCCACGCCTATGTGGATGGCGAGCTTCCGGGTGAACGGCTTGCCGCGATTGAGGCCTGGCTCGCTGCGCATCCAGAGGATGCCGCACTGGTTGCGACTTGGCGCAATCAGGCGGAGCTTATTCGTGCGCGCTTTGGCGCGATCAGCAACGAAGCGTTGCCCGAGCGACTCAGCCTCACGCGGCTGGCGCAGAGCCGCCGCCGCAGCGTCGCGGTCATCGCGACCGCAGCCGTGCTTGCGGCCTTCGTCGTCGGCGGCATCGTCGGCTGGATGGCGCGCGGCGCCGAGGCGGCCACGCGCTCCGACCTCGACCTGTTCACCGCCGATGCGATCGAGGCCTACCGCCTCTATGCCGTCGAGGTCCGTCATCCGGTCGAAGTCCCGGGCGATCAGCGACCGCATCTGGTGGAATGGCTGTCGAAACGGCTGGGCTTGCAATTACGTGCGCCTGATCTCGATAAGATCGGATTAAAGCTCGTCGGCGGCCGCCTGCTGCCCGGGCCCACCGGACCTTCGGCATTCTTCATGTATGAAGGCCCCTCCGGCGAGCGCTTCACGCTTTATTGCGGCCGCACGGCTGACCGCGAAACCGCCCTGCGCTACACCGCAGGCGATCAGAACGGAGCCTACTATTGGGTCGATCAAAATCTCGCCTACGTGCTGAGTGGGCCGGCGGAGCGCGAGAAGCTCTACACTATCGCGCAAGCCGCCTACGATCAGATCGACACGCGCACCCCACCGCGTGGCGGCTGACGTTTTGCTGAATTTCGACTAGGATAGCCTCAATCATCCGAAGCGAAGAGAGCGACGATGAGTACCACATCGGCGGCCACGGCTAAGCGCCCTGCAAGTGCCTACGGAGCGATGCAATTCGTGCCGCTTACCCAACACATCGGCTGCGAGGTCGAGGGCGTCGATCTACGCAAACCGCTCGCGCCCGATGCTGCCTCGGCGATCTACCAGGCCTGGCTCGATCATGCAGTGTTGGTGTTTCGCAACCAGGATCTGACACAGGAAGACCTGATTAGCGTGACCGGCATCTTTGGCGAGTTCGCGCCGCTCGGCCGGCCCGCCCATACACTGCCGAAAGGATTCTCAAAAATCCTGCCCAACATCATGTTGATCTCGAACATCCGCGAGAACGGCGAAACCATCGGGGCGCTGCCGGACGGCGAGATGATGTTTCATCACGACACGATCCACCGCGACGAGCCGCACAAGGCGACGCTGCTCTATTCCGTTGAGGTCCCAACCTATGGCGGCGATACCTTGTTCGCCAGTGGCACCGCGGCCTACGACACGCTCGATCCGGCGATGAAAACCAAGCTGGAAGGCCGCCGCGCGGTGAATTTCTACGTTTACAATTCGGTAAAGCGAAACGATAAGCAGGCCGTCGATGCGACCAGCCAGGCGGTGCATCCCGTCGTGCGGACGCATGAAGAAACCCAGCGCAAGGCGCTCTATGTCAATCGCCTGATGTCGGTCAAAATCGAGGACATGGACGAGGCGGAGGGCGACCAGGTCCTCAATTATCTGTTCGACCATTCGGAAAAGCCAGAATTCGTTTATGCCCACGTCTGGCGCAAGGGCGATCTCATTGTCTGGGACAACCGCTGCTCCAGCCACGCCCGCACCGACTTTCCATCCGATCAGCGCCGGCTTCTGCTGCGGACGACGGTGAAAGGCATGGGCAGGCCCTATTAACGCACCGTGCGGCCGCCTCGCGGGTTCCACGGCGTCAGAGCATCAATCCGCTCGCCAGATAGAACGACGCGACCATCAGCGCCGAGACTCTTCCTTGGGGCATAAATGCTGGAGGCGGCCCAGCATGATTTCCTCACACGTCGTCGCGCGCATGGGGCCAAAAGCGCCGATGCACCGCAAGGCCTTCCTCTTCGAGCAGTGGACCGATGACTTCGATCTTGCGATCGCAGCGGGCAAAAATTTCTTCACAGCGCATTGCGATGCCGGTGGCGCGCTCATAGGGCGCGCGCAACGCACGCATCGCCGGCTCGCCAACGCTGAAGACCAAGCGCCGGATATTGCACCAATAGACCGCGGCGGCGCACATCGGGCATGGCTCGCCGCTGGCATAGATGGTGGCACGGCTCAGCGCCTCCCAGCTCAGTAAGGCTGAGGCGGTACGCAACGCCTGCATTTCCGAATGCGCCGTCCAGTCGCGCGGGTCAACGCTCGGTATGCCTTTGGCCTGCGCGACGATCCGTCCGTCGCCGTCGGTCACAACGGCGCCGAACGGCCGCCCTCCTCGCACGACGGCTGCTTCGGACAATCTGATCGCCAGACGCAACAGTTCCTGATCGCGGCTCGCTTTGGCGCGCGACATCGCACTCCCTACGGATCGCATAGGATCCGCATCACATATCCTTGCGCGGATCGTAGGGCTTTTCGCTCTGCCACTTCTTCATCAGCGCATCGAGCTCGGCGTCGCTCTTTTCGGGCAGCGCGACGCGAACGGTAGCAAGGAGATCGCCACGGCCGGACTTGGCCGGAAAGCCCTTGCCCTTGAGGCGGAATGTGCGCCCGCTGTTGGTCCATGGCGGGATCGTCACCTCGACCGGCTTGTCGAGGGTCGGTACCCGCACTTTGGCCCCGAGCGCCGCCTCGTAGAGCGTGATCGGCAGATCGAGCCGTACATCGGTGCCATCAAGCTTGAAAATCGGATGCGGGGCAAGGTTGACCGTGATCAGCAAATCGCCGGGGCCGGCCTGCCCGGCCATGCCCTGGCCCTTCAGGCGGATGTGCTGGCCATTCGAAATGCCGGCGGGAATTTTGACATCGACGTCCTTGCCGTTCGGCAGATGCAAGCGCTGGGTCGAGCCATTGGCTGCGTCGGCGAGGGAGACCGACATTTCAGCCTGCACATCGGCACCGATCCCGAAATCCTCCGGCTCGAAGGTCGATCCTGCGCCGGCACGGCTGCCGCGCGCACCCGCAGCTGCACCAGCGCCGGCCGCTCCGCCAAAAGCTTCCCGCAAAATATCTTCGAAGCCGCCGAAATTGCCGGCGCGGCCTCCGCCACCCCGGGTGGTCCGCGTGAAGCCTTCCGGGCCAAAGCTGAAGCTTTCGAAGTTCGAGCCCTGCCCGAAGCCTCGTCCGGGGCCGGCACCTCCGCCGCCACTGAAGCCCTCATAACCTTGGAAGCGCGGCTTGCCCTCGGCATCGATCTCGCCACGATCGAAAGCCTTGCGCTTATCTTCGTCGCTGAGGAGTTCGTGGGCCGCGTTCAGTTCGGCAAAACGCGAAGCCGCCTTCGGATCGTTCTTGTTGGCGTCCGGATGCAGCTTCTTGGCGAGCTTGCGGTAAGCGCTTTTGACGTCGCTTGCACTCGCCTTGCGATTGACGCCCAAGACCTCATAGGGATCACGCATCCCCGGCGACTCCGCTTCCATTTTTCAGGCCGGGCCCACCCGCCCCACGCCGCTTAATGTGGGATGAGAGCGGCCGCAGCGCAATGCAGCGCCGAATCGGCGCGCTTCGGTGAAGATGATAGCCCGATCAGGAGCGGCTGAGGGGTTTCAGAGTTTTGACTTCCCACTTGCCCCGGCCGGTCCGGCAGGCCGAGCCCTGGAGCCAGCTTTGCGTCTCGCCGTGGACGTAGCTCGCCAGGAAATCGCGGCACGGGAAGCCGCCCTCGCTGTAGGATGTCGCGAGAGGCGTGATGTTGCCGCCGGCCCCGGTGCTCGGGTTCTGCCACGGCACGCTTGCGTCCTTGCCGCCGCGCGCCACCACCTCGGCGGCCACCGCACGGGCATAGGCGAGATCGACTTCTGAAGGCTGCCAGGCGCCGGACGCATCGGCGACCTTTTCGCCAGAGCGGACGACGGAACCGGTTGTCTCGGCGTCGGCGTCGTCCTTGGAGAGGAGCGAGTGAAGCTGAAAGGAGCAGCCCCCGGCGGCAAGAGCGCAGATCAGCGCCGCAGCGCCGCCGAAGCGACGCAACACCCAACATAGGCGCAGCGCTCCGGTTCCCCTATATAAAGGCCGGCGGCTCGCATCCTCCTCGCCCCACGCGAACAATCGGGTACCCCACGGAATGACCGATACGGCGCCGATAGAACACCATGCATGGTTAACGGGCGGTGACTTCACCGAAGCAGACGAGCCGTTGCGACTGTTCGCGGCTTGGTTTGCCGAGGCCCGCAAGACCGAGCCGGTAAACCCCGACGCCATGACGCTCGCGACCGTCGGTGCCGACGGCACCCCCAATGCGAGGATGGTGTTGATGAAGGCCTTCGATGAGCAGGGTTTTGCCTTCTACACCAATACCGACAGCGTGAAGGGCCATGAGCTTGCCGAAGCACCGAAGGCGGCGCTGACGTTTTATTGGAAGACGTTGCAACGGCAGGTCCGCGCGCGCGGCAGCGTTGAGGTGGTGTCGAAAGAAGAAGCCGATTCCTATTTCGCCACCCGCTCGCGGATGGCGCAGATCGGCGCCTGGGCCAGCAAGCAATCCTCAGCGCTGGAAAGCCGTCTCGCTTTCGAGAAGGCTGTCGCGCTATACACCGCGAAATTCGCGATCGGCACCGTGCCGCGGCCGCCCTACTGGTCCGGTTACCGCGTCGTGCCGCGCGAGATCGAGTTCTGGCAGGAAAAGCCGTTCCGGCTGCACGACCGGATTGCATTCACCCGCGCCGATCGCGGCACGCCCTGGACCAAGACGCGGCTTTATCCGTGATTTAGGATGGTGTGATGCCGACGACCAACCAGCCGCGCCGCACGCTCCTCCTCACCGGAGCAAGCCGCGGCATCGGACATGCCACGGTGAAGCGCTTCTCGGCGGCGGGCTGGCGCGTCATCACCTGCTCGCGGCATCCCTTCCCCGAAAACTGCCCGTGGGAGGCGGGTCCTGAGGATCACATCCAAGTCGATCTCGCCGACCCCGCCAATACCGAAGAGGCAATCGCGGAAACCAAGCGACGACTTCACGGCGAACTGCATGCGCTCGTTAACAATGCCGCGATTTCGCCCAAGGCCGGCGGCGGCGGAAAGAGGCTGGGATCGATCGAAACCTCCCGGGACGCTTGGCATCATGTTTTTCAGGTGAATTTCTTTGCGCCGATCATGCTGGCGCGCGGCCTGCTCGACGAACTCAGGGCCGCCAAAGGTTCCGTGGTCAATGTCACGTCGATCGCGGGGTCGCGCGTGCACCCGTTTGCGGGCGCGGCCTATGCGACCTCGAAGGCAGCGCTTGCAGCGCTCACCCGCGAGATGGCGGCCGACTTCGGCCCGCTCGGCGTACGCGTCAATGCCATTGCGCCCGGCGAGATCGACACCGCCATGCTTTCACCCGGCACGGAAAAGATCGTCGAGAACATTCCGATGCATCGCCTCGGCACGCCCGACGAGGTGGCAAAAATCATCTATGTGCTGTGCACCGACACCGCGTCCTACGTCAACGGCGCGGAAATCCACATTAACGGCGGCCAGCACGTTTAAGCATTCAAATGACGTTGCTATCGAGAATGCGGTCGCTGGCACCGATGCGCGCCGAGGCGTTCCTCGACAATTCCCGACGCGCCGCTTCGAGGTCTTCGGGCGTGCGGACCGATTGCTCCTCCAGCATCCACTGATAAGAGAATGAGTAGACAAAGGCCGCGCGAGCCCAGCGCATCTGCGAGTATCGCATCAGCCGCGTTTCGATCGGCGCGTCGTCCGCAAGCACTTCGCGCGCCAGCACATAGCCGTCCTCCGCGGCCATCGCCGCCCCTTGGGTGAGATGGGGCGGCGAGGTGTGCGCGGCATCACCGCCGATGACGACGCGGCCGCGAAACCACGGCCACGGCACCAGGATCGGCTCGATCGGGCTATAGACGATGTCGGAATCGGCATCGAGCGAAGCCGCGATCGCTGCGACGTAGCTGCCGTACTGAGCAAGCCGCTCCTTGAACAGGGCCGGTTGATCCTCGCGCCGGAAGACGGCGTTGGGCGCTTCAGGGCGGATGTGAAAGAGATACATGAGATTGTCGCTGAGCGGTATCGCTCCGGTCTTGCTGCCAACGCCTTGGAAAAATTCCATGCCGCGCACGACATCGGGACGCGGCACCTGCACGCGCCAAGCGCCATAGCCGGACGGTCGCGGCGCGAACGCCGTGCCGAAGAGATATTCACGCGTGCTCGATCGGATGCCGTCGAACCCGGCGACAAGGTCGAACGTCCCTGTAGCGCCATCCGAAAACCCGACCGTTGCACAGTCGGCCTCGTCTCGAATTGCACCGACGGTCAGTCCGGTGCGCACATCCACACCGGCGCGCTGGGCTGCCGTCAAAAGAATCTCGTGCAGACGCAGGCGAGACAGCGCGCAGAAGGCTGGCACTTTCTCGTCGCCGAGCAGGAATTTGTGTTCGGCGATCAGCCCTCGCTCGGGATCGAAGATGGACATGCGATCGTAGCTGAAGCCGCTCGCCAATATCTGCGGCAGCAAGCCGAGCGCATCGTAGATGCGCAACGCATTCGCCGGCTGGCCGAGCCCGACGCCCGGCACATCGAAGGCCGGCCGCCGCTCGACGAGAACCACCTCGACGCCGCGCCGCGCGAAGGCAGCGGCGGCCGTCAGGCCGCCGACGCCGCCACCTACCACGAGCACGCGCCGAATGTCCCCCATCGCCCCAATCGTCCCAGACGTTGCCTTTTCCGCACTGTTATCGGAATATTTGTGCGGAGGAAAATCTCAACGATGCACATCAAAATCCGGCGCGCATTCACGATGGTCGAAGAGCGCCGCGAGGAAGCGGGCCGCGAGACCAATTTACCGTTGCGCCGGGTGGCTGCGGTTGCGGTGGTCGAGAATCCTTATGCCGGCCGCTATGTGGAAAATCTCAAGCCGATGATTGAAGCCAGTGCAGTGCTGGGCAGGGAAATCGGCGCGCTCGCCCTCGCCGCGCTCGGCAAGCATGACGTTCAGAGCTACGGCAAGGGCGGCATTGTCGGCCTTAATGGCGAGCAGGAGCACGCCAACGCCTTGTTGACGACAACCTTTGCCAATCCGATCCGCGATCTTCTCGGCGGCGCCGATGCGTGGATCTCGTCATTCACCAAGAAGGGCGGCCCCGGTACCGTCATCGATATACCGATGAACCACAAAGACGATGTCTATGTCCGCTCCCATTACGACGGCATGACACTCGTGTTGCCGGATGCGCCGATGCCGGACGAAGTAGCCGTGATCCTCTGCCTCGCCAACCGCGGCCGGCTCAATGCGCGCGTCGGCGGTCTTACCCACGAGGAAGTGGCCGCGCGCAAAGCCGCCAAGCGGCCCTGATTCATGAAAGTCGCGATTGTCAACATCGCGAAGATTCTAAGCGGCGACATCGCATCACCGGTCGCCTATGGCGACACCATCGTCACCGACGGCGGCAGGATCATCTCGATCGGCAGCGGCAGCCCCTCGGATTGCGACGTCGCCATCGATGCCGGTGGCATGATGGCCATGCCGGGCCTGATCGATTCCCACGTGCACATCACCTTCGGCGATTACACGCCGCGCCAGAAGACCGTCGGCTTTCTCGAAAGCTACATCCACGGCGGCGTCACCACCTGCATCAGCGCATCCGAGGTCCACGTACCCGGCCGGCCGCGCGACCCCGCCGGCGTCAAGGCGCTGGCGATTGCGGCGAGAAAATCGTTCGAGACCTATCGGCCGGGCGGTATGCGCGTTCATGCTGGCTCGGTCATCCTGGAGCCCGGCCTGACTGATGCCGATTTTGCCGAGCTTGCAGGCCAGAATGTGTGGCTCGCCAAAGCGGGCTTTGGCGCCTTCGCCACGCCTTACGAATACGCACCCTATGTCGCCATGGCCAAGGGTCACGGCATGGTGACGATGGCGCACACCGGCGGCTCGTCGATCCCGGGCTCCGCCGGCATCTGGGCCGATCATGTGCTCAAGATGAAGCCTGACGTATCGTATCACGTGAACGGCGGACCGATCGCCATGCCGGACGAGGACTTTCCCCGCCTGGTCAACGAGAGCGATCTCGCCATGCAGGTGTGCACCGCCGGCAATTTGCGCACCACGTTGCTGGTCGCCAAGCTGCTCAGAGAGGCCCGCCAGGAAGAGCGGCTTCTCATCGCGACCGATACGCCGACCGGCAGCGGCGTCATGCCGCTCGGCATGCTCTACACCATGAGCCACCTCGCTGCACTTGCCGGCGTCGCTCCCGAGATCGCGGTGGCGATGGCAACCGGCAACAATGCCAAAGTCTATCGGCTCAACAGCGGCCTGCTCGCTCCCGGCCGCGACGCCGATATCGTCCTGGTCGATGGCTGCCTCGGCGGCTCGCAGAACGATGCGCTTTCGGCTTTAAGGAACGGCGACATCATGGGCGTCGGCGCCGTGATGACAGCAGGCGTGCCGCGTTTTGTCGGGCGAAGCCGCAACACGCCGGAGACGATCCGGAAGGCCCGAGTCGCACACTCTCAGGTGCCGCAGAACTTTACCGGCGAAGGCTGAGAATAGCGACTTACGCCGTAACCGCGCCCCAGCTTTCGCCCGCAAAGCCAAATCTCATTGATACAAAAAATCCAGTACCGCTGTTTCGGCGAGCACCGCCTCCGGAATACCGTGACGCTCGGAACGCGCGCGCTCCTCGGCAGTCTGCGTCGCCTGCAAATAAGCCCCGAGGTGTCGGGCGTGTTCGATGATGCGATTACCAATTGGCAATCGCTCGGCCTCGAAACGACGCAGGCCGGTTTCGATGTCCTCGTCGTCGAGCGCCCTGGCCAGGGCTTCCGCATCGTCCGCCGCCTTCGAGACACCGGCCGCAACATGCGGCCGCGCCACAAAAGCGGCATCGCCGATGATGGCAACACGCCCGAACGCGAGGCGCGGACTTTTAAGATCGTAAATCGGCTGCAAGATGGGCTCGTGGATCAGGCGAACGATTTCGCGAAATTGCGGCGCCAGCAATTTCTCCGCCGCTGCACGCATGGCCGCGACGGCATCGCGGCGAATGAGCGGCGGTGGAATCGAGATCGCGTGCGTCACACCCGCTTCATCGGTGAGAAGCCACGGCAATTCCTCGGTCTCATTAGCGGGGCGATACCAGACCACGTTATAGCGACGCCGGCCGGGCCGCAGATCGCCGTCGGGCCCGACAACCGGATAGCCAAGGCATTGCTCGCCCGGCGGCAGACAAAACACCATCTGCTCGAACTGCTCACGATGAATCCATGGAGGAATTGCGCTCTCGGGCAACAGCGCGCGCCACGCCACATAACCCGCATAAAGCGGTACGACCTCAGGCAGACATTGCTGCCGAACCGTCGAGCGCAAACCGTCCGCGCCGATCAATACATCGACCTCATGCGCGCCGCCGCCGTCGGTCGGGTACGCAATCACGCCGCGCCCGGTCTGCTCAAAGCCCTTCACGCCACGTCCGCGATGGTAGCACTCGGCGGGGAACGCATCGCGGAGCACGCGATAGACGCGCTCCCACGCGGTCAGTACCTGCGGGCGCTCGATGGTTGCGCTGACGCGGCCTGCGGCATCGAGAATTTTTCGCGTCGTCATGGCGACGCCAAGATCGCGGGCATCAAGCCCGAGCGCACGCATGTGCTCGATCAGCTCAGGCTGGGCGACAATCCCGGCGCCGCGGCCGGCCAATTCGCTCTCGACCCGCTCGAAAATAGCGACGTCCCAGCCGCGGCGAAGGAGCATGCTGCCGGCCAGAAGCCCGCTCATCGAGCCGCCGACAATCAGGGCGCGGCGTTGCCTCACCATGCGCAAAACATCGCTTTTCCCGCACTATTTCCTAATTCGCGAAGGTTTTCTATATTGTGCCAACAATCCAGGGAGGAACACCATGGCTCTCAGTATGCTCGACAAAGCGACCGATCGCACCGACGGGTCGGCATGGCCGCCGGCGATCGCCGCGGAATTCGAGCGCGAGCGCCAGAACAACAACGGCTGCGTCGGCTCGACGCTGCTTTCGGAGGACGACAAGGTGCGAGTGTGGATCATCCGCCTCGCTCCGGGCGAGCGGATCGGCTTCCACCGCCACGTGCTCGATTATTTCTGGACTGCAGTCAGCGGCGGACGCGGCCGCCAGCATATCCACGACGGCACTACTGTCGAATACACCTACCGGCCCGGCGAAACCCGTCACGAAACCTACGGGCCCGGCCAGTACAAGGTTCACGACCTGGAAAATCTCGGCGACAAGGAGATGGTCTTCATGACCATCGAATTCCTCAACAGCGCCAACAAGCCGCTCGCCATTCCGGACAAAGTCCGCGCCGCGGCTTAATGTCCTGACGGCACTCTTATCGTTAATGTCCCGTGGGGGCGGGACATCCGGTAGACTCTGGTTCGCGAACAAAAAATGTCGCAAGGCATTGCCGTATCATTCGCAGCGGCGGATGGTGGTGATTGCAATGCGCCATCAAGGCTGGGGGAAATGATCTTTTCGTTTGATCTTCTGATCAACGCCATTATTTCAGGCGTCCTGATCGGCGGCTTTTATGCCGCCGTGACGGCCGGCGTATCGCTGTCATTCGGCATCCTCGACATCGTCAACATCGCCCATCCCGCCTTCATCATCCTCGGCTCCTATGTGGCCTATATCGTCAATGTCAGCTTCGGCTTCGATCCGATCCTGACCGCCATCGTGATGCTGCCGGCCTTCTATATTCTCGGCGCCGCCATCTATCAGGTCTATTACGTCTCGTTCGAAAAACGCGGCGAAGAATCGCTGCGCGGTCTGGCGTTCTTCTTCGGCCTCCTGTTCATCACCGAAGTCAGTCTCGTTCTCTATTTTGGCGTCGACTACCGCTACGTCGAGGCGCCCTATATCGGACCGACCTTGCATTTCGGCAGCGTCGACCTGCCGTTGCGGCTGCTGGTGCCCTGCCTCGTGTCGCTGTTGCTGATCGCAGTGCTGCAACTCGTGTTGACGCGCACCTTCATCGGGCGCGCCATCATGGCGGTGTCGCAGGATCAGCTAGCGCTGCGGCTGATGGCGATCGATCCGATTCGCATCAAGCGCATCGCCTTCGGCATCTCGATTGCGACGGCCTCGCTCGCCGGCGCCTTCCTCATCATCATCCAGCCGGTCGAGCCGTCGGTCGGGCGCGAATATATCGGCCGCGTTTTCGCGATCTGCGTGCTGGGCGGCATGGGCAGCCTGCCGGGCACCGTGATCGCTGCGATGCTCATCGGCATCGTCGAGAGCTTTACCTCGACGTTCTACGGCCCGTCATGGGCGCCGGCAGTCTCGTTCGGCTTCCTGCTGCTGACGCTGGCGGTACGGCCGGCCGGCCTGCTGGGACGGTGAGCCGTGCGCTCGGGCCCTTTCCTCCTCATATGCCTCGTCCTCGGCGGCGCCGTGTATGGCGCCGCGGCCCTTCTTGACAATGATTACATATTCTTCGCCGGCTACGTCGTCCTGCAATACGTCGTGCTCAGCACCGCGTGGAACATCCTGGGTGGCTATTGCGGCTATGTGAATTTCGGCTCGGCCGCTTTCTTCGCGCTCGGTGCCTATTCGACCGTCGCCATCCACAAATTCACGACGATCAACGAAACTGTCGCGGTGCCCATCCCGATCCTGGTCCTGATGGCGGGCGTGGTTTCCGGTGTTGTCGGCTACGGCATGGGCTATCTGACATTGCGGCTGCGCGGAGCGTTCTTCGCCATTGCGACGCTTGCGCTTGCTGTCGTGCTGGAAACTCTGGTGGTCAATTGGGATTTCGTCGGCGGCTCCCGCGGCGCCTATATCCTTCGCCCATCCGAGATCGCGCCGTTCGGCAATTATGTGCGCTATCTGTTTCTCATCATGGTGGTGCTGGCAGCCGCCGCGGTCACCGTCGCGCGGCTGATCGAGCGCTCCCGGCTCGGCTACGGCTTCGCCACCATTCGCGATGACGAGCTTGCGGCCGAAGCCTTGGGCGTTCCGACGCTGCAACTCAAGCTCATCGCCACCACGATTTCCGGCGCGCTGATGGGTATGGCGGGGGCGCCGTTCCCCTACTACATCGGCTTTCTGCAGCCATCGTCGACCTTCGGACTGGACTACGCCGTCAACTCCATCGCCATGCCGCTGATCGGCGGCACCACGAGTTGGGTCGGGCCGGTGATCGGCGCGCTGCTGCTCGGCTCCCTGGAGCAGATCGCCACGGTAACGATCTCATCGGCGATCAACCTGCTGATCGTCGGCTGCCTGCTGGTCGGCTTCGTGATCGTGGCGCCGAGAGGCATCATCGGCCTCGTCCAGACGTATCGGCGGAGCAAGCCGGAGGAATTCGCCGCTCGCCGCCCGATCGATGCGGATGCGCCGGAGGCCACGCCATGAACGGCGTCGCCAATAATCTTCTCGAGATCGACAATCTCGGCAAGCGTTTCGGCGGCTTTGTCGCGCTTGAGAATATCTCGCTGTCCGTTCCGAACGGCGAGCGCCTCGGCCTCATCGGGCCCAACGGGTCTGGCAAAAGCACGCTGGTGAACTGCATCTGCGGCACGCTGCAAAACGAGGCCGGAACTGTGCGCTTCGACGGCGCTACGCTCGACGGCTTCACCGCGCACCAGCGAACGCGAAAGGGTCTTGCACGCAGCTTTCAGTTGCCGCGGCCGTTCGCAAGCCTGAGCCTTCTCGACAACATTCGGATTCCACTTCTCTACACGGTGGAGGCCCGCGGTCGCCGACACTCGACGTCCGAGGTCGAGGAACGCTGCGATCACTGCCTTCGCGAAGTCGGGTTGCAAGACAAGGCGCGGCACCTGCCGCGCGATCTCACCCAGGTCGAGATGCGCAAGCTCGAACTGGCACGCGCCATGGCGGCGGAGCCGAAGCTCCTGATCGCCGACGAATCCATGGCCGGCCTCACCCATTCCGAGGTCGAGGACATTCTGGCGCTTCTGGTGCGCCTCAACGAACAGGGCGTCACCATCATCCTCATCGAGCACATCATGCGCGCGGTGATGAGCTTTTCGCGCCGGATCGTGGTGCTGGTGTCCGGCCGCAAGATTGCCGATGGCCAGCCTGACGACGTCATGCGCGATCCCGAAGTGGAGAGGGCTTACCTTGGCCAGTAGCCTCACCGTCTCCGGCATTCACGCCGCCTACGGCGCGGTGCGCGTGATCGACGATGTTTCCGTCAAGGTCGGCGGCGGCGAGACCGTCGTCCTGCTCGGCACCAACGGCAACGGCAAGTCGACGCTCATGAAATGCATCATGGGCATCGTGCGGCCGAGCCAAGGCTCGATCGTCGCCGAGATCGACGGCATCCATCACGACTTGGTCGGCCGCACCACCGAAGAAATCGTCGACCTCGGCATCGCGCTGGTGCCGGAGGGACGCCGGCTGTTTCCGCGGCTGACGGTGGAGGAAAATCTCCTGCTCGGCGCATTTCGCAAGGCCGCACGCGCCCAGCTCTCGCGCAATCTCGACGTCTGCTTCGAGACCTTTCCCCGCCTCGCCGAGCGGCGCGGCCAGCTTGCCGGCAGCCTCTCGGGCGGCGAGCAGCAGATGGTCGCACTTGGCCGCGCGCTGATGCTGGCGCCAAAAATCCTGCTGGTGGACGAGCCTTCGGTCGGCCTCGCCCCGATCCTGGTGAGCCGCACCATCGAAGCAATCGACGAAATGAAAAAGCGCTATCAGCTCACCGTGCTGATGGCGGAGCAGAATTTCACCCAGGCGATCCGCATCGCCGACCGTGGCTATGTCATCGTCCACGGCAAGATCGCCTTCGAAGGCCGCTCCACCAACGAGCTTAACAACAACGATTTAATCAAGAAGTTTTATTTGGGACTGTGACGTCAGCGCACCGGAAAATCAAAATACGTTTCGGGAAATGGCTCGCCCCGCAGCGTGAAGTGCCACCATTCCCGATCGTAGCCACGAAAGCCGCGTTTTCGCATCGCCATGGCTAGCAGCATGCGGTCGGCGTATGCTTCAGCGGCAATGCTGCCGTCGGCGGTCCATGATTTTGGGCTGAAGAAATCGAACGGCGTGCCCATGTCGAGTTCGCGGCCGTCAGCCGTCGCCAGCGTCAGATCGATGGTCGCGCCGCGCGAGTGGCCGGAATGAGACGCGATATAGCCGTCGCGGAACAAAGTGCGCTTGTCGACGTCGGGATAAAACTCGGCCTTGCCGGCGACATCGTGGAGATCGCGCGCCCAGCGCACGAAATTCGCCACCGCGCGCGTCGGCCGGTAGCAGTCGAACACCTTGATGACCAAGCCGCGCGGCGCGATATCGCGTGCCACGGCCGCAAGCGCGTCGGCAGCAGCACGCGTGAGCAGGCAGCGCGGTGCCTCGTAGCCATCGATCGGCCGGCCGACAAAATTGTGCGAGCCGGCATAGCGCATGTCGAGGATGAGTCCCGGCACGACGGTCGCAGCATCGACGAATATGGCCGGCCGGTCTTGGGCGTGCGAAGCTTGCGCGCTTAGTGACGCGAGCAGCGCAGCGAATAGCGAGTGGCGAATAGCGATTGGCAGGCCGTTGAAAATCCCTATCCGCCAAGACTTATTTCTCATTCGCTACTCGCTACTCGCCATTTTGGTGTCGTGATGATGCGAATGGCCGTGATGGCCGTGGTCATGGTCGTGGTTGTGATCGTCGTGCAGCAGCCAGGCGCTGACGAGATTGACGCACAAACCGAGCGCGGCAATGGGGATCGCCTCCTGATAGTGGATGGCGAAGGGGTTGAAGAGGCGCAGGACCGACTCATAGCCGATGCCGAGCGCGACCATGCCGAGGATGATGGCGCTGGCGAATGCCGCCAGTTCGCCGAACTTGCCGGTGCCGAGCGAGAACCGCGCATCGTCGGCGTGGCGGCGAGCGAACAGATAGGCAAGGCCGGCGATCGCCAGCGCCGCCACATGGGTCGCCATGTGCCAGCCGTCGGCGACGAGCGCGACGGAGCCGAACAGCGTGCCGCCGGTGATTTCGGCGACCATCACGCACGCCGTAAGCGTCACTACGCTCCAGGTGCGCCGTTCGTGCGTGCCATGATGCTCGCCGAGGAAGGCGTGCCGGTGCGTCCATCGAGCGATCGAATGGGAATGCATGTTGCACCTTTATCAGCGGCCTATTTGCAATCGGAGACCCAGCGCCCCTCCAGCGTGTTCTGCGAGTCGACCATTTGCATGCCCGCCATCGACGCCTTGGTGCGCACCGTCGCGCTGTAATGGTGGGGACTGTCAAAGGTGAAGTCGCCAGTCAGCTCCATATCGAGCTGCCCTTTGCAGACCAGTCGCCAGGTCAGCTTCTCGCCGGTAAAGCTGCGCTCGATCGGCGCACAGGTCGAATTGACCGTCCGCGGGACCGGGGAAAACGTGGTCGGAAGGTCGTGCACCTCCTCGGACGTGAGGCATTTCGAGGACTCATGCGGCGGCCCGATCACGCCGCCAGTTTCGGTCCGGCTGATGATCCGCCACAGGCCCGGCTCGATGCCCTCCGCCATGGCGAACGTCGCCGCAAGGGCAAGGATGACGGCAGCGAGTGCGACCCGAAGATGCACGGAATTTCATTCCTCGTGTGTGGTCCGGAGCAAGCCTATCCGATTGCTCCGTCCCCGACGCCCGGGCGTCCTGCCCGGCGTTAACCCCCCAGTAACCATAAACCCGGCACATTTTGCCTGGGAGGCATAAGCGTTTCCACCGCACTCTTCGAGGTCTTTCTTGGACGCGAGCGCGGCACCCCTCTTTCGACCCGGTGGCCCAACAGCCGCCGCGCATAGCTTTGAATCACGCGAACGCAGACGGGGCCAATCTAGCGGAATGAGTGATGTGACGTCGGCCGAGAGTGGGGAGACAGCGCTGTCGCGGCTTGTCGACCTCGGCACCATGCTGCGGCGAAGTGACATCGGCCTCGCCGTCGGCATGATGGCGATCCTGGTCGTCCTCATCCTGCCACTACCGCCGCTGCTGCTCGACTTCTCCCTCGCCATCTCGATCACCTTCTCCGTGTTGATCCTGATGACGTCGCTGTTCATTCAGGCCCCGCTCGAATTCTCAGCGTTCCCGACGGTGCTGCTGATCGCAACCATGCTGCGGCTCGCGCTGAATCTTGCCTCGACCCGATTGATCCTCGCCCACGGCCACGAGGGCACATCCGCCGCCGGCCACGTCATCGAGGCGTTCGGCAACTTCGTGATGGGCGGCAATTTCGTCATTGGCATCATCGTCTTCACGATCCTGGCGATCGTGAACTTCGTGGTCATCACCAAAGGCTCCGGGCGCATCGCCGAAGTCGCCGCCCGCTTCCACTTGGACGCCATGCCCGGCAAGCAGATGGCGATCGACGCCGACCTTTCCGCCGGCCTCATCGACGAGAAAGAGGCGCGGCGGCGGCGCAAGAACCTCGAAGACGAATCCGGCTTCTTCGGCGCCATGGACGGCGCCTCGAAATTCGTCCGCGGCGACGCCATTGCCGGCCTACTCGTGGTGTTGATTAACGTCATCGGCGGCATGGTGATCGGCATCGTGCAGCAAAGCCTCACATTCACCGACGCGGCGCGCACCTACACGCTGCTGACCGTCGGCGACGGCCTGGTCACGCAGATCCCGGCGCTGATCGTTTCGACTGCGGCGGGCCTCCTGGTGTCGAAGGCCGGCGTTGCCGGCGCGGCCGATAAGGCGCTGCTCAGCCAGCTGTCGGGCTATCCCAAGGCGCTCGGCATGTCGGCCGCCGTCATGCTGGTGATGGCGCTTCTGCCCGGCATCCCAATGATTCCATTCTGCGCGCTTGGCGGCGGCGCAGCGAGCCTCGCCTACCTGATCAACCGCCGCAATAAACAAGCCGTCGCGACCGAAGCGACCAAGACCGAAGCCGCCAAGGCGGCGCCGGCCGACGAACCGGTGTCGGCCGCTCTGAAGATGGACGATCTCAAGATCGAGCTCGGCTACGCGCTGCTGCCACTCGTCAATGCACCCGACGGTTCCGACCGGCTGACCGAGCAGATCAAGGCGCTGCGCCGTTCGCTGGCGACCGAGATGGGCTTCGTCATGCCGGCGGTGCGTATCCTCGACAATGTGCAGCTCGACGCCAACGCCTATGTCATCAAGATCAAGGAGGTCGAAGCCGGCAGCGGCAAGGTTTGGCAGGGCCAGTACATGGTCATGGACCCGGCCGGCAACCAGGTCACGCTGCCCGGCCTGCACACGACGGAGCCGACCTTCGGTCTGCCGGCGACCTGGATCGATGCCTCGCTCAAAGAGGAAGCCTCCGTCAAAGGTTACACCGTGGTCGACGCCGCGACCGTGCTCGCCACGCACCTCACCGAGCTGATCAAGGCCAACATGTCCGAACTGTTGTCTTACGGCGAGGTGCAGAAACTGATCAAAGAGCTGCCGAAGGAACAAGGCGATCTGGTCAAGGACATCGTGCCGTCCTTGATCAGCATTTCGGGCATCCAGCGCGTGCTGCAAATCCTGCTGGCCGAACGGGTATCGATCCGCGATCTCGCGACCATTCTGGAAGGCATTGCCGACGGACTCGCCACGACGCGCAATCCGACAATGCTGGCCGAGCACGTTCGCGCGCGGCTGGCGCGTCAGCTCTGCGCCCAGCACACCAGCCCGGCCGGCCACCTGCCGATCATCGCGCTCACCGCCAAATGGGAGCAGGCCTTCGCCGAATCCATCGTCGGCCAAGGCGACGACCGCAGCCTCGCCATGCAACCCTCAAAGCTCACCGAGTTCATCAACCTGGTGCGCGAGAAATTCGAGCAAGCGGCGCGCGACGGCGAAGCGCCGGTTTTGGTCACCTCTCCAGCGGCGCGGCCGTTCGTGCGCGGCATCGTCGAGCGCTTTCGCGCCCAAACCAGCGTGCTCGCGCAGTCGGAAATTCACCCGCGGGTAAGGCTGAAGACTGTCGCGAGCATTTAGCCAGTTGCTGACGCCATCTCTACGGCGCAACCGACAGCCCGACGACGTGATGCCGTTCGATCAGCCGCGCCACCAAACCTGAACGCTTCGCGTCGGCGACGAACTCACAGAGGAATTCGGCGCCGGAGGCATTCGGCTTTGCGGTGCCGATGGCCTGCTGGACAGCCGTGAAATTGCCGGGAAGGATCCTGGCCCCCGGCACCTTTTTCACGTCGGCAAGCAGTTGCGGCCTCAGGCCGGCCAGCGCGTCGAGACGCTCGGCCACGAATTGATCCAGCGGGCCATCCGCTGTGTCCGAACGCAACACCTTCGCGTGCTTGATATTGCGGGCAAGCCACAGGTCGTAGGCGCTGCCTGCGCGCACGGCGATGCGCGCGCCGGGGCGATCGACCTCGGCGACGCTGTTGAAGGCCGAACCCGGCTGCACCAGGTAGGTCGCTTCGATCTCGCAATAGGCGGGCGTGAACGCGATCTTCTCGGCCCGCGCCGGCTCGGCGCCGATGAGACCGATGTCCCATTGATTGGTGCCGGCGGCGTCCGCGAGCTTCGAGGGCCGATCGAATTTCACGTAGGCGACCGGGACGGCGAGGCGTTTTGCGATTTCGGCCGCCATGTCGGGGGCGACCCCCTGCGGGTCTCCAGAGGGGCTCATCCCGGTTACCAGGAGGCCGTTGCTGGTATTGATGCCCGCACGAAGCACGCCTGTTGGCGCCAGTTGGGAAACGATTTCACGCACGTTCGGATGCTCCCTCAGCCGTCAGATCAGCCCGTAGCCGTCAGATCAGCCCGTCATAGCCCTGAAATGGCATCCCGTCAGCCGTCCCTGCCCTCGCCCTTTTGGCGGCAGGAACCAAGCCTTGGATCAACCGTTATCACGCTAGTTCAAACGTCGGTGAGACCGCGTTTCAGGACACAGATTTGTAATTAGTTGACTGGTTTCAGTGAACCGTTTGACCCGGCAGCTGCGTCTAAGAGGCAGAAGACTGGGAGGTCGCAATGAACCATTCGATGTATAGCGCCGACCGCGGCACCCATCTGAAAATCGTGGTCATCGGTTTGATTTGCGCGACATTGGTCGCCTTCGTGGGCATTTTTTCCCATGTCAGCGACATCGATCTCGGCACGGCGGCGCTGGTTAAGGCTGGGCAGCCGACGTCGGTCAGCGGCCAGGTCCCGACCATCCGATAATCGCGGGGCTCGTTCCGGAATGGGCATCACGTTCGCGGCGGTGCCTGGTCCGGGATTGCTTCAACCATTTTTCCCGTGAATAGGATCGGCCCCGTTGGGGCGCCGCTTTTCGATCCGCCCGCCGGCTCAAGCGAAATCGCGTAGCTCGCCCGTCGCAGGGTATCGACGTCGTAGACGCCGGGAAGCGCACGCTGGGTGAACTCGTCGGCACCGACGAGGCCGAGCGACCGTGGCGCCGGGAAGCGGGGTGAGATCAGCCAAAGCTCATAGCTGCGGTCGGGCTCAGGATTTGCCGAAACGCGCCGCACCACGAGCATGCGGCTCGCCGGATCTACCGTCAAAAGAAACGCCGGTCCGGTCGGCTCCTGTTGCAGCACGGCAACCAGTTGCGCCGAGAGCCGCGCAGGTTGTTGCGATTGGGCGACCACCTGTGGCGGCGCCTGGCGTCCGGGAATAAGGCCGGGCGCGAGGATCGAGACGACGACAAATGCCGCCAGCAAGGCAGCGACCGCTCCGGTCAGCGCCGTCATGCGGCGCCAACGACGAACCCGACGCGCGAGTTGGATCACTTCGACGCTGCGCTCGACCTTCGGTGTAGCGATATCGGGCTCTTCGACGGGCGCGGGCTGGGCGGTAAAAGCCTCATCCATCGATTTGGAGAACAACGTTGCGAACGCCTCGGCCGCTTCATCGGCCGAGGCGGCGGTCGGCTCGGCGGACGGTTGCGATATGCTCGATGCCAGCACCGAGACGGGAGAGAGCGCGTCTTTCATTTCGTCGGCCAGGTCAGATGCGGCAGTAGCGCCGGGCGCTGCGGCAGGGCTCGGGGATGCCGGCGCCTCGACCGGAAGGGCAGCGATTGAAGAGGCAAGAGGATCGCCGGGCACCGGAGCGGTGGCGGCCAAGAAGGCTGCTTCGGACTCATCGCGCCCGAACGCTTGCGGCGCCATCGCCGCGATTTCTTTCTTGATCTTGTCCCACAACTCCGCCGGTGGCTCGACCGCTTCCACCATGACGTTGAGCTCGCCAAGCCGACGCTCCCACAACCGCACCGCCTCGGCAAAGCCGGGATCGATCGCGAGTAACGCTTCGGCATGCTCGCGCTCGTCAGCCGAAAGCGTTCCGAGCACATATTCGGCCGCAACCGCGTCTTGGGCGTCGTCGTACATCACAGCCTCGGTCCATTCAGGATCATGCTCCGCGCCCCATGCATTCGCGAATTTCGAGCAGGCTGCGACGCAGCCACGTCTTGATCGTGTTCACCGGAATGTCGAGCTTCAACGAGAGTTGCTCGCGACTCCAGCCGCTGTAATAGGCCAAGAGGACGATGCGTTGCTTTTCGGGGTCGAGCTTGCCGAGGCAGGCCAAAAGCCGCCTGAGTTCTTCAGTCATTTCGCGGCGCGCCAGCGGAGGCGGCGCGTCGGATGCAACCTCCATCGCGTCCGGCTCCTCCTCGATCGAGACCTCGCCCTTTTTGCGCACGATGTCGATTGCCCGATTGCGCGCGATCGCGACCATCCAGGTGATGGGGCTCGCCAGCAATGGGTCAAACTTGTCCGCCATTTTCCAGACCTTGAGATAGGTCTCCTGCATGACCTCTTCGGCCAATTCGGGCCTGCCCAAGATACGGAGAAGGACGCCATAGAGTTTCGCTCGCGTGGCGCCATAGAGGCGCTCAAACGCGGACGCATCGCCTTTGGCGACGGCTCCAAGCAGCCAGACGAGATCCGCCTGCATCAACATAACAGCCCCTGGCCCCAGGGGGCGTTCCCCCGATGTTGATTATCGCCACGGAAGGCGGCTCTCGTCGAGGGTGAACAAGAGGTGAAATAGACGCGGGGCGTGCGGGTGCGGCAGAGCGTAGGGCTTCCTGCCGCAGTGCGAAATCAGGCTGGTTCGGGTCACGTGCTGACGCGGCTACAGCGGGCGTTCGAGCCGCAATAGCCGGCTTATGCGGGCGCAACGCCCCGCAGCCGCATCAACGCGATGTCGTCGATTTCGGCCTGCTCGGCCGCGCTTTCCGCCTCGCGCTCGCGCATCTGATCGCGTTCGTCGAGGAGCTCGACCTTCTTGAGATCGTCAAAGGCTTCGGCCAGTGCGAGCTTGGCGTCCTCAAGCTGGGTGCGCAACTCGTCGGCCGAGCGCTTGAGGTTCTCCCGACGCGCAATCGCGGCCTTGGCGTAGGTCGGATAGGCAAAATGGCCGGGATCATGAATCCCGGCCCGATCCTGTTCGACCTTGATTTCGCGCTCGAGGTCGGCGGCCATGCGCTCGAACTCGGCGATCATCGTCTCAATCTGCGCGACCTTGCGCCGCTTCTCGTCGACCTGAAATTTCTTCAGACGAATGAGCGTCTCGCGAGACTTCATCGACTACTACTCCCCCGAAGCCACGGAACCTGGGGCTGCCCCCTCCAGACCTCCGCCGCGCGGACGTCGGGAGGGGACGGCACCGCCAATCCCGCGGAATGTGGCACGATAACGTTAGCGTTCGGTTTCCGAGGCGGCCAAAATCTCGGCAAGACGGCGGTAACCATCAGCCAGACTGGTTGCTTCTTCCTTACCTTGCGAAAGAAAGTCCTCGAGCGGCTTATGCAGCCGGATAGCCTCGTCGACCTCGGGACTGGTGCCGGACCGGTAGGCGCCAAGCCGAATGAGTTCCTCCATATCCGCATAGGTTGCCATGATCTGCCGGGCGCGGTTCAGGACCGGCAGGAAGGCCTGATCGGCAGCTTTCGGCATGGTGCGCGACACCGATTTGAGAAGATTGATGGCCGGGTAACGCCCCCGCTCGGCGATCGCCCGTTCCATGACAATGTGGCCGTCAAGGATGCCGCGCACGGCGTCTGCGATCGGCTCGTTATGGTCGTCGCCGTCCACCAGCACGGTGAAAATGCCGGTGATGGTGCCCTGCTCCGTGCCCGGTCCAGCCCGTTCGAGAAGACGCGGCAGTTCGGTGAAGACCGTCGGCGTATAGCCCTTCGCAGTCGGGGGCTCGCCGGCGGACAGCCCGATCTCGCGTTGCGCCATGGCGAAACGCGTGACCGAATCCATCAGCACCAGAACGTCCTTGCCCTCATCGCGGAAGTACTCGGCGATGGCGAGCGTTTCATGGGCGGCCTGGCGGCGCATCAGCGCCGGCTCGTCCGACGTCGAGACCACGACCACCGAGCGGGCAAGGCCGGCTTCGCCAAGATCGTCCTGGAGGAATTCCTGCACTTCTCTGCCGCGTTCGCCGATCAACCCGATTACGGTGACGTCGGCCATGACGTTTCGCGCCAGCATCGACAAAAGGACCGATTTGCCGACGCCTGAGCCTGAGAAAATGCCCATGCGCTGGCCGCGGCAGCAGGTTACGAAGGTGTTGAGCGCGCGCACCCCGAGGTCGAGCGGCGAACCGACGCGGCGGCGCGCATGCGCGAGCGGTGGCGTATTTCTGAACGGATAAGGTGACGGCCCGAACAGCAGCGGCCCCTTGCCGTCGATAGGCTCGCCGAGCGCGTTGACGACGCGCCCAAGCCAGCCGGCGGAGGGGCGCACCGCTCCCGCGACGGAGGTCACCAAGGCACGGCAGCCCCGCCGCACGCCCTCGAGCGGCGCGAAAGGCATCAGCAGCGCATTGGAACCGGAAAAGCCGACGACCTCGCAGGGGATGTTCTTCCCGGCGGTCTCGACAACGACGCGGGCGCCGACCGACATCGCGTGCAACGGTCCGGACACCTCGACCATCAGACCGCGCACCCCGACCACACGACCGTAGATATCGATGCCGTCGAGTTCGTTGATCTGTTCGGCCAAAGCTTTCATTGCGGATTAGCCTTTATGGCGCTCGAGCCCGGGTGGCGCGCCACCGGAGCGCCGCACAAGCGCAACAATGGTTACCCGTAGGACCTCGGCTTTAACTGTGTATTTACCCGGGCCGTTAATCATCTCGTTATCGTCCTTGGGAACAAGGCGGCTCGCTCAGCCAGGACGGAGGGGCGAGTCGTTAGAGTCGGTTAGAGCCGAAACTTCATTTGATACATGAGCGACTGCGTGGCCAAAAAACCACTGTCAGGCAACATCTTAAGGCGATTCGACCGAAATTGCCTACAGAATGCTTGCGCGCAGGAATCAGGTTTTGTTAACCATAGGTTCGCTAGTGTCTCGAATCAGTTTGTCCAAGGCGTTTTCCAGGGGCTGCCGCCGCTGCGGCGTGCCGACCTTGAGCCCTCGCGGCGAGGAAGGGGACTGGCATGCGCGTATTGCTGATTGAAGACGATAGCGCCACCGCGCAATCGATCGAGTTGATGCTCAAATCCGAGAGCTTCAACGTCTACACCACCGATCTCGGCGAGGAAGGGATCGATCTGGGTAAGATCTACGACTACGACATCATCCTCCTCGACCTCAATCTTCCGGATATGTCCGGCTTCGAAGTTTTGCGCTCGCTGCGCGTTTCGAAGGTCAAGACGCCGATCCTGATCTTGTCGGGGCTCGCCGGCATCGAAGACAAGGTCAGAGGGCTCGGCTTCGGCGCCGACGACTACATGACCAAGCCGTTCCACAAGGACGAATTGGTCGCCCGCATCCACGCCATCGTGCGCCGCTCCAAGGGCCACGCCCAATCCGTCATTCAGACCGGCGATCTCGTGGTCAATCTCGATACCAAGACCGTCGAGGTCAGTTCGGCGCGCGTGCACCTGACCGGCAAGGAGTACCAGATGCTGGAACTCCTGAGCCTGCGCAAAGGCACCACGCTCACCAAAGAGATGTTCCTCAATCATCTCTACGGCGGCATGGACGAACCGGAACTGAAGATCATCGACGTGTTCATCTGCAAGCTGCGCAAGAAGCTCGCCAACGCATCGAACGGCAAGAACTATATCGAAACAGTTTGGGGCCGTGGTTACGTGCTGCGCGAACCGACCGAGGACGAAGCGAGGGTGCCGGCCTGAGGTCGCCCTCAAGCGAAATACCGAACCCCGGCGAATAGCCGGGGTTTTTATTTGCGGCGACTGCTACGCCCCTGCCGAAGACAGCGTGCTCGGCAACGTCAAATAAAAAGTAGTTCCCAACGGAGCGCGCGGCGAGGCCCATAGCTTGCCGCCGTGGGCTTCGACGACTGACCGGCAAATGGAAAGACCCATTCCCATACCGTTGGTCTTGGTCGTGAAAAACGCATCGAAGATGCGGTCAAAATAAGCCGGGTCGATGCCGCTTCCGGTGTCTTCGACCGTTATCCGCACGAAGCGCTCGTCGTCGAGCCCGCTGCTAACGGTCAATTGCCGCTCTCGCCCCGTTACCGCGCTCATCGCCTCGACCGCATTCATGATGAGGTTGAGCAGCACCTGCTGCAACTGCATGCGCTCCGCCATCACCTGCGGCAGCCCGTCACGCATGTCGCTGACGAGCGACACCCGATGATTCTCCAGCTCACCCTGCGCCAGCGCCAAGACTTCGGCGACGAGCACGTTGACGTCAACCGGCGTCGGCTCGGGTGATTCCCTGCCGAACATGGCGCGAATGCTGCTGATCAGCTCGTTCATGCGGTGGCCGTCGGCGACAACGTGCTCGAGTGCCGTTCGCGCCTCGTCCAGATCTGGGTCCACGTGATCGAGCCATCGCAAGGCGCTATTGGCGCCCATCACCATGGCCGCCAGCGGCTGCCTGATTTCATGGGCGATTGATGCCGTCATCGCTCCCATCGTGCTTTGCCGCGAAGCGTGCGCCAGTTGGCGATGCAACGCGTGCAACTGCTCATTGGCTCGCTTGAGCGTCGTAATGTCTCTGGCGACCGCATAGATAAATCCGCGATCCGGGACGGCACGCCATGCCAGCCAGCGGTAGGAGCCGTCTCGGCAGCGGATACGGTTCTCGAAATGCCTCGCGGCTCCGCCGGTCGCGAGGCCCCCGAATTCCACGCGCGAGCGCTCGCGGTCATCGGGATGAATAAATCCCTCGATTGCGCTGCCGACGAGGTCTTCGGAAGACCAGCCGAGCGTGGCAGTCCAAGCCGGATTGACGTTCAGAATCTTGCCCGTCAGGTCGCTGACAAGAAGGAGATCAAGCGAAACGTTCCAAATGCGGTCGCGCTCCTCGGCCTGCTCCGCAACGCGTCCGGCCAAAGTTTCGTTGAGCTTGCGTAGCTGCTCCCGGCTCGCGGCGAGCTCCGCGTCGGCGCGCTTGCGATCGGTGATCTCTTCGGCGGCGACGTTGATGCCGATGACTTCTCCGCTCGCGCTCTTCAGCGGATGCCAATATGTGATCCAAACGCGATCGGTATTAGACCCGTCCGGACGCTGGCCGTTGAGCTCGACGCCAATGATCGGCTCACCCGAGCGTATGATGGTTTGCACCAGCCGCTCGACCTGGTCGGCCACTTTGGGGACGGTCTCGCGAACCAGGCGGCCGATGTGACCGGCGATCGAAATTCCGCAGATCTCGGTCATGTGCTGATTGATCAACACATAGCGGCAGTCGGGGCTGAGAAAGGCGAGGCCGATCGGCGCTGTTTCATAGATCAGTTGAAGCGCCGGCGAGGTCGCGAGAGCCGTAGCCTGATCGGAATGCGTGGCACCGCGATCGAGCACCGAAGTCACCTTGGTTGCATCTGCTCGCGCCGATAGCGACATTAGCCAAATCCGTCCGGGTCCAAAATACCCAACTTATGTCCTTATTGCCCCCTGGCTCTGCGGCGAAGTGGTACCTTGGTGCAATAGACGGGCCCTTTGAGCCGATCTATTGTTTTGGTGGAATTGGGTTTCGCGATTGCCTCGCCCGCGCTCTGAGTGGTGGCGAATGACCCAAGAACCGGCCGAATTGCCCCCGATCATCTTCGTTGTCGATGACGATGCGTCCGTGCGGCAGGCCCTCAGCGGCCTGTTCCGTTCGGTGGGCCTCAGGACCGAAACATTTGAATCCAGTTCGGCCTTCCTGCACGCAAAAATTCCAGATGCACCGTCCTGTCTGGTGCTCGACGTGAGATTGCCGGGGCTGAGCGGGCTGGACTTTCAGGCCGAGCTTGCCAAGTCCGGCCGTCACATCCCGATTATTTTCATGACCGGACACGGCGACATTCCCATGACCGTGCGGGCGATGAAAGCGGGCGCCGTCGAATTCCTGCCCAAGCCGTTTCGCGATCAGGACATGCTCGATGCCGTCCGCGCCGGCCTTGAACGGGATAGCCTGCGCCGCAAGAGTGCGAGCGATCTGTCCAAGCTCAAAACCGCCTTCGCCTCATTAACGACGCGTGAGCAGGAAGTGATGGGGTTGGTCACCGCAGGCCTTCTGAACAAACAGATCGCCGGCGAACTCGGAGTGAGCGAGATCACGGTGAAGGTTCACCGCGGCAACGTGATGCGAAAGATGAATGCGAAGACGTTGGCCGAACTGGTCCGAATGGCTGATGCGCTGGAACTACGCAGAAGTTCAGCGTAGAATTTTATACATAAGTATAGTTCCCACGCCCCTTCTCAATCTCCAAATAATGGTGTGAGTAGCAGCTTGCCGCTGCGTTTGCTTGCGGCTTTGACAGACTCCCACCCGGGCCGTGAAATTGTCGCATCAGCCGTTGATCTCCATCATCGATGATGACCGATCCGTTCGCGAGGCGACCAATGGCCTGGTGCGGTCGCTGGGCTATGCGACGGCCGTATTTGCCTCGGCGGAAGAGTATTTGCAGTCCAATCATGTGCCGGGAACATCGTGCGTAATCACCGATCTGCACATGCCGGGCTTGAGCGGCACCGATTTGCAGAGCAGGCTGATTGCCGAAGGCCGGGACATACCGGTCATCATCGTTACTGCCTACTCGGACGAAACCACGAGAGCCCAGGCCCTGGATGCCGGCGCGATCGCTTTTCTCAGCAAGCCGTTCAGTGAGGAATGCCTGATCGAGTGTCTCGACAAAGCCTTGAAGTGCTAATTGTCGGTAGTTTCGGCACGGCATCGCCGATGCTTATACCAACGTATAGTTCGGCTTCTTACATCGCATAAGCGGCGTTTACGAACGTGCAATAGAGCACTTCGCGCCGACAATCTTAAGCTCCCGTTAAGAAATAAAACACAGTGACGGGGATGCTGAGATGACTGCGAACATCACGAGTCTGCCATTTGCGTCGGCGCGCCCGCTCTCGGTAGGTAAAGCAACGGGCCACGGAAGCTCCGATGAAGAGTTGCTCCATCGGGTTGCCAAAGGTGACAGGCTCGCAATTCAGGCCCTGTTTGCCCGGCACAATGTCCGTACTCACCGTTTCGTCTTGCGGATGGTGAATGATAGCGCGCTCGCCGAAGACATCGTCAGCGAGACCTTCATTGAAGTATGGCGCAACGCCGACCGCTTTGAGGGATATTCGCAGGTATCAAGCTGGATACTGGCCATCGCGCGCTTCAAGACATTGAGCGCGTTGCGCCGGCGCAAGGAAGGCCAACTCGACGAAGCAGTCGCCGAGGCCATACCGGATTCGGCCGACGACCCCGAAAGGATCATGCTGCAGAAGGATCGCGCCGCCATCCTGCGGCAGTGCCTCAGTCATCTGTCCGGGGCGCACCGCGAAATCATTGATCTCGTTTACTATCACGAAAAGTCCGTGGAAGAGGCCGCCGCGATCGTCGGCGTGCCGGCAAACACCGCAAAGACGCGGATGTTCCATGCGCGCAAGCGGATGTCAGAGCTGCTGAAGCAGGCCGGCGTCGACCGCACCTATCAATAGTCGATCAGCGAAAATCACCGCCACGCAGGAGGGAGCTTATCATGTCGAAATCAAGCCTTATCTTCCGTCGCGCCGGAGCAGCGGTGATGCTGTCAGCCGCCTCGCTCTGGGGTGCGCACGCCCAAGCGCAGGCGCTGATCCCCGCGCCGGAGCAGGATAATGGCGCCATCTTCCATGTCGCGCTGCCGCAATCGAGTGCGGCGACAGAGACCGATGCTGCTACGGATGTCGCGGCCAGATTCCACCGCCAGATTGTCAACTATCCAACCGCGGAAGCAGCCGGCACAATCATCGTCGATACTCCGAATACGTACCTCTATTTTGTGCTCGGCGGCGGCAAGGCGATCCGCTACGGCATCGGCGTGGGCCGCGAGGGCTTTACCTGGTCCGGCGTGAAGACCATCGAGCGCAAATCCGAATGGCCGGATTGGCTGCCGCCGGCAGATATGCTGGCCCGGCAGCCGTATCTGCCGCGCTTCATGGCTGGCGGCCCCGGCAATCCGCTGGGCGCGCGCGCGATGTATCTCGGCGGCACTGTCTACCGCATTCACGGCACCAGCGAACCGTCGACGATCGGGCATCATGTATCGAGCGGCTGTATCCGCATGGTG
>Ga0335085_10002033_pt1 | contig 39402 bp, 31 predicted proteins | sample Lox_Sample_45_FD_206712 | JGI IMG/M metagenome (GOLD analysis project Ga0335085, IMG submission 206712) | Soil microbial communities from Loxahatchee National Wildlife Refuge, Florida, United States - Lox_Sample_4.5 | ecosystem: Environmental > Terrestrial > Soil > Wetlands | place: USA...
GCGCGGGCCTTCACGCCGCGCACGAGAAGGGAGTCCTTCACCGCGACCTCAAGCCCGCCAACGTCATGCTCGACGGGCGCGGGCGCGTGAGGATCACGGACTTCGGCCTCGCGATCGCCGCCGAGGAAGCGATGAACGTCGGCGAGCTGTCGGGCACGCCGGCGTACATGGCGCCCGAGCAGCTCCAGGGTAAGCCCGCTTCGGTCAGGAGCGACCTCTACGCGCTCGGCCTCGTCCTGTACGAGGTCGCGACGGGCAAGCGGGCCTTCGACGCGCCGACGCTCGCGGAGATGCGGAGAAAGCACGAGTCCGAGACGCCGACGGCTCCGTCGAACGTCCTCGCGGGCTTCGACCCGGCCGTCGAGCGCGTGATCCTGCGGTGCCTCGAGAAAGACCCGCGCGCCCGGCCGTCGTCCGCCGTCCAGGTCGCCGGAGCGCTGCCGGGCGGCGACCCCCTCGCCGCCGCCCTCGCCGCAGGAGAGACCCCCTCGCCCGAGATGGTCGCGGCCGCGGGGCCGGAAGGGGCGATCCCGACCGCCCGCGCCGTGGGTCTATTGGCCGGGGTCATCGTCCTCCTCGTCGCCGCTCTCGTGCTGACGCGCTGGGGCACCGATCTCGGCCTCTCCCCGCTGCCCAAGCCTCCCGACGCCCTCGCGGAGCGCGCGAGAGAGATCGTGAAGCGCCTCGGGTGGACTGATCCTCCCGTCGATTCGGCGAGCTGGTTCTTCCGCGACTACCCGTACCTCAAGAGCCTCGCGACCTCGGGGAAGGTCGGCTGGGCACTGGACCTGAGGTCCGGCTGGTGGAAACCCGCCGCGTTCGAGTACCGGCAGAGCAGCCGGCCGCTCCTGCCCGCGAACGCGGAAGGGACGGTGACTTCGTCGGATCCGCCTCTCAACGTCACGGGGATGGTCTCGGTCGTCCTCGACCCGGAGGGGCGCCTGCGCTCGCTTCTCGCCGTGCCCCCGCAAGCCGCCTCGAAGGTTCCCGGGGCGCCAGCGACGCCCGACTGGAGCGCGCTCTTCTCCGATGCCGCGCTCGACGAAAAGGCCTTCGTCCCCTCGGAGCCCGTCTGGATTCCTCCGGTGCCCTTCGATTCGGTCGCGGGATTCTCCGGCCCGATGCCGGGCGGCGGCGGCGTGACGTTGCACGTCGTCGCCGCGGCCTTCCGGGGGCGGCCCGTCTCGTTCGAGATCGTCGCGCCGTGGAGCGATCCCTCGCGCGACGGCGCACAGGCCGTCACGCTCCGCCAGCGACTCGGCGAACTGGCGTTCTTCGCCGGCGTGTTGTGCGTTACCGCCGCGGCGGCGTGGTTCGCGCGGCGCAACGCGCGCCTCGGCCGCGGGGACCGCCGCGGGGCGGCGCGGCTGGCGGGAGGCGTCTTCACCGTGGCGTTCGCGTTCGGGATCCTCGCGCTCCATCCGGCTCTGTTCGGCACCTACGATTCGCTCGTGCCGATCCTCTTCGTCCCGGCGGGTCTCGCGGGGATCGCCTGGACGCTCTACCTGGCCTTCGAGCCCTACTTCCGGCGCCGTTACCCGGACCTCCTCGTCTCGTGGACTCGCCTCGTGGGCGGACGCTTCGCCGACCCGCTCGTCGGGCGCGACGTCCTCGGGGGCCTCCTCCTTGGCTGCGCCTCGTTTCTCCTCCTCGTCGCCGTGAACGCCGCCCCCGCGTTCATGGCGTCGGGAGGTCAGACGCCGGTCTTCTTCGAGGCCGACGCGCTCGGCGGGCTCCGAGGCGTCGCGGCCGACCTCGCGGGCCGCCTCGTCGCGACGCTGATGCAGACGCTCTTCTCGACGGCTACCCTCTTTGTCGGGACGCTCCTCCTCAGGCGCCGGCCTCTCGCGATCGGCTTTCTCTGGGCGCTCACCTTCGCGCTCAACGCGGGGCGCGAGAACCCCGTCCTCGAGATCCCGGGCTACGCGATCGCGTCGGCGCTCGTCGTCCTCGCCCTCCTGCGGTTCGGCTTCGTCGGCGTCGGAGCGCTCTACGTCGTCCTGAACATGCTCTCGAGCGTGCCTCTCACGCTCGACTTCTCGAGCTGGTACGCGGGCTACGGCCTGGTCTTCGTCCTCGTCGTCCTCGCCCTCGCGGGCTGGGGATTCTGGGCGGCACGCGGAGGCGGAGCTCTCTTCTCCGAAGCGGCCCTCGACGGCTGAGTCAGCCCCTCTTCCTGACCCAGAGCCGCTTCGTGACGCGCGCGACGACCTCGCCGTCGTCCGCCATTACGTCGACGGCGAAGACGGGCTCGACCTTCTCGCCGCGGTCGGCGGCGGCGCGGATCTCGTCGATCTTCTCCGGCGGGACGACGAACGTCGCCGTCACGCGCCCGCGCCCGGGCTTCAGGAACTCGATCTGCGCCGCCTTGTCCCACACCTGGTAGCCGGGTCCGAGGTTCTTCGTGACGATGAAGAGGAAGATCGGGTCGCACATCGCATAGAGCGACCCGCCGAACTGCGTCCCGAAGAGGTTCCGGTTCCAGAAGTGGAGCCCCATCCGGACGACGATCGTGAAGGCGTCGTCCTTCGGGTAGGTCACGCGGATCCCCGCCCCAAGAAAGGGCGGGTAGAGGTTCACGAACCTCATCATCAGGCGCTGGCGGAGCGACGCCATCGCCTCAGTGCGCGGCGGCGGCCGGCGCGCGCGATCCGATGGCGGAGAACGGCACGTTCAGGATCGGGTACTCGCGGTAGTCCTTCCAGTCGAAGTGCCACCATTCCCACGGATACGGAAAGAATCCTTCCCTCTCCATCGCGTCGCTCAGGAGCTCCCGGCGATGGAGCGCGTCCTTCGGTCCCTTGTCGTACGTGACGTAGGAACGCTCCGACATCTCGTCGTACGCGCCGCCCATGTCCGCTTCCTCGCCGGTCGCGAGGTCGTAGAGCGACAAGTCCACGGCGCAGCCCCGGTTGTGCCGCGAGCCGTACCTGGGGTCCGCGACGAAGATCTTCTTGTCGGCCGGCGTCGCGTCCCAGAACGCCTTCGTGACGGACCACGGGCGGTAGCCGTCGAAGACGACGAGGCCGTACCCCTTCGCCTTCAGGGCGCGGTTCACGCGCACGAGCGCCTCCGCGGCCGGGCGCTGGAGGAACGCGCGCGCCTCGGAATAGACGGGCCTCCCGACGAGGTTGTTCTTCGTCGCGTAGCGGACGTCGAGGTGGATCGTCGGATCGAGCTTCACGAGCTCGACGAGGTCGGGCTCGCGCAAGGGGCGGTCCTCCCGTGGGGGGCCGGCCTGTGCGAAGAGAACCCGGGAGGAGAGAACTCCTGCGAAGAGAAGAAGCTTCGGTCGCGCGCGTCGGAAGTCCATGCATCATGCTAGCGCCAGCGGTGCGCGGCGCGCAGCCGGCGCCTGATACCCTTTCGAAGGATTCCAATGAAGCTCGTCATCCAGATCCCGGCCTGGGACGAGGCGGAGCAGATCGGCGCCGCCCTCGCCGAGCTTCCGCGGACCCTCGCCGGCTTCGACGCCGTCGAGACGCTCGTCGTGGACGACGGCTCGGCGGACGGCACCGCCGAGGCCGCGCGCCGGGCGGGCGCCGACCACGTCGTCCGTCTCCCGATCCACCGCGGCCTCGCCTTCGCGTGGCGCGCGGGGCTCGACGCCGCGCTCCGCGTCGGCGCGGACGTGATCGTCTCGACGGACGCGGACCGCCAGTACGCGGCGGCCGACATCGGAGCCCTCGTCGCGCCGATCCTCAAGGGCGACGCCGAGATCGTCGTGGGCGACCGCGGCGTCGCGACGAAACCCGATTTCTCGCCCGGCAAGCGATTCGCGCAGCGCCTGGGCTCCTGGGTCGTCCGGCGCGCCTCCGGCACGGACGTGCCCGACGCGACGTCGGGCTTTCGTGCCCTCACGCGCGAGGCCGCGACGCGCCTCAACGTCTTCTCGCGGATGACCTACACGATCGAGACGCTGATCCAGGCCGGCAACAAGGAGATGGCCGTCACCTCCGTGCCGGTCCGGACGAACCTCCCGGTCCGCCCCTCGCGCCTCATCGGCCGGACGTCGAACTACGTCCTCGTCCAGGGCGCGAACATCCTCCGGATCACGGCGCTCTACAAGCCGCTGCCCGTCTTCTTCGGCTTTGCGGCGTTTCTCGGGCTCGGCGGCCTCGCTCTCGTCGCGCGGTATGCGTGGTTCGTCGCGCGGGGTCCGAATCCGGCGGGCCACATCCAGTCCCTCCTCCTCGCGGCCGTCCTCTTCGTCGCCGCGGTCGTCTGCTTCCTGTCCGGCCTCCTCGCCGACCTCATCTCGATCAACCGCACCCTCCTCGAGGAGCTCGTGGTCGAGAAACGGCGGCGGGGCTCGAAGAACGAAGAAGAGACGAAGATCTCCTAGAAGGGTGAGAGAGCCACTGCCCCCTGAGCTGGCGGCGCGAGGACGACGAGGCGGCCGCCCGCCCGACCCCGATTCACCTTCGAAAAAAGCCCCGGGCGGCGGGCGCATGCCCGCCGCGGATTTGCCGCCCGACGCGAACGGCGGGAGCCCGGGCCGCGCCCCTCTTGCCCTCTCAAAGAAGATCTTCTCTCTGGCCGTCGCGACGGCGCTGCTCGTGCTGCTCGTCCTCGCGTTCCGGCGCTCTTCAGCTGAACTGTTCTCCCGCCTCTCCTCCGCGAGTCCCCGGCTCGTCGCACTCGGGTTCCTCCTCAACGTCCTCGCCTTCGCGTCCCGCGCGCTGCGCCTGAACCACCTCCTGCCCCGCGGCGAGGAGTTGCCGTTCGGCCGCGCGTGGTCCGTGTCGGGCGCGACGTCGTTCCTGCTCCAGGTCATGCCCTTCCGAAGCGGCGAGGTCGGCGCCTGGGCCGCCCTCCGCGCGGTCCTCGGCGCGACGTGGGCGCGATCGGCAGCGCTCTTCGCCATCGCGAAGCTCCTCGACACGGCGACCGTCCTCCTCGCGGGCGTCGCGGGAGGGGCGTGGCTCCTGCTCGAGCGCGGGACGCCCGTCCTCGGCGCCGGGGCGGCGGCGGCCTGCGTCGCGGGCGCGGGTCTCCTGCTCGTCCTCCCCGCCGTCTCCGGCCGGCTCGTGGCGTGGCTCGTGCCGAGGCTCCCGGAAGGAGGGAGGCGCCGCGCGATCGCCGCCGAGGCCCTCGAGGGGCTCGCCGTCGCGCGGCGCTCGCCGCGCCGCTATCTCGGCGCGGCTCTCGCGTCGTTCGGCTTCCTCGCGCTGCATCTCGCCGCGCTTTACGCGACGGCGAGGGGCCTCGGGCTGCCGCTCCACCCGGCGACGCTCGCGGTCGCTCTCCTCGCGTCCGTGACCGCCGGGGCGTTGATCCCGTCTCCCGCGGGGACGTTCGGACCCTACGAATCCGGCTTCGCGGCGGCGGCCACGCTCGACGGGCTGCCGCTCGCGACCGGCGCCGTCCTGGGCGGCCTGCTGCACCTCCTCGCGACGCTCGCGGCCGGGGCGGTCGGGCTGGCCTTCTTCCTCGGGCGGCTGCGAGACAATCGCCACTCCGACTAGCGCTGAAGCAAGACGAGAGGTTCTGGAAATTGCTTAGAAGGGTAAGAAGGCCGAGCCGAGCGCATGAGGTCGACGGCTCGGCCGACGCACGGGCAACGGTCTGCAGAGTGCCCAGAAGAATTGACCGGCGATTCGCGCAGCCGCCTGCTGGCGCGGCGATCCTGCTTGTTCTCGCGGTGGCCTTCCCCGCGCACTCTCAGAAATCTCCTTCTTCTTCTCGTTCTTCTCCGAAGCAAAAGAAATTCTCCCCCTTCGCCACGCTCGAAGCCGACTACGTCAGGACCTTCCTGAACCGCTTTCCCGTCGTCGCGACGTACCTCGGCGCCTCGGGCCTCGACCCGGCCTACGCGGCTCTGGACGGGAAGCTGCGCGATTACTCGCCCGCCGCGCTCCGCGCCGAGCGCGGCGAGTGGCAGGACTTCACGGCGCGCCTCGCGAAGATCGACGGGAAGAGGCTTTCCGAAGTCGAGCGAATCGACGCGGTCGTCCTGAAGTCCCAGCTCGCGTTCCTCGTCCACAACCTCGACCGCCGCGTCCACGAGAAGGCCCTCGACGTCTTCATCGAGGAGCCGCTGCGCGGGATCGAATGGACGCTCCAGGGCATGGACCCGGGCGCGGGAGGCGCGCGCGGCACGAGGGCCGAGTGGGACGCGATCGCCTCGCGCGCGGCGGCGGCGCCGGCCTACCTCGGAACGGCGCTCGCGAACGTCCGCCGCGGCGCCTCCGGCGACGCGATCCCCGACCGCCGGCTCATCCTCGCCTCGGCCGAGGGCGCCCTGAAGACGGCCGAGTACTTCGACAAGACGCTTCCGGCACGAGCGAAGGAGGCCGGCGCCGCTCTCGACGACGCGGGCCGCGCGTCGCTCCTTTCGGCCTCCTCCGCCGCGGCGTCGGCCTTCCGAGATTTCCAGAAGGGCCTCCTCGAGCTCTTCTTCCGGCCGGACGGCAGGGCGCTCAAGCCCGAGTTCGACCGCGACCGCTACGCGGCCGGCGAGGCGGATTACGCGTGGGCCCTCGAGAACAACCTGCACGTCGCGTCGACGCCGCGCGAGCTCCACGGGCGCGGGAAGGCGTCCGTCGCCGCGACGCTCGTCCGGATGACGGCCCTCGCGCGCCGGATCGCCCTGGCCCGCGGCTGGTCCGACATGTCTCTTCCCTCCGTCTTCGCACGCCTCTCCGACGAGATCCCGAGGACCGACGACGAGATGCTCGCGTCCTACCAGGACACCTGCCGCCGCCTCGTCGCGTACGGGCGGGCGACCGGGATGTTCGACCTGCCGGCCGACTACCGGCTGGACGTCGTCTTCACGCCGGCGCCGCTGCGCGACTCGATCGACGCGGCGTACTACCCGGCACCCCAGTTCAGGAAGGGAGGGGTCGGCCAGTTCTACGTGACCCCCACCGGAAACGACCCCGCGGCTCTGCGCGAGCACGCCCGGCCCGCGCTCGCGTCCCTCGCGGCTCACGAGGGCTTCCCCGGCCACGACTGGTACTACCAGTTCGCGCGGGCGCACGCGGCGTCGATTCCCGTGATCCGGTGGCTCCTGCCGGGCGGCGTCGAGGACTCCGCTTCGATGTGGGAGGACTCGATGTCGGCCGAGGGCTGGGCGTTCTATTGCGAGCAGCTCGTCGGCGAGCCGCGCGAGGGCCACCCCGACGGGTTCTATTCGCCGGAGGAACGCCTCTTCCAGCTCCAGAACCAGCTCCTGCGCGACGCGCGGGTGGTCGTCGACACGGGCCTCCACTGCGGCTACATGACGTTCGACGAGGCAGCCCTCTACCTCGCCCGGAACGTGGCCTTCGTGCAGGGTCCGGTCTCGACCGATCCGAAGGTCGACCCGAGCGCCGCGGAGCGGGCGTCGGTGGACGCGATGCGCCGGGAGACGTTTCGCTACTCGAAGTGGCCGACCCAGGCGATCACCTACGCCCTCGGAAAAGCCGAGATCCTCGCCCTGCGCGACGAGTGCCGGACGATCGAGGGGCCGTCGTTCTCGGAGAAGCGCTTCCACGAGGAGTTCCTCTCCGAGGGACAGGTCCCGCCCGGGCTCTTCCGCGAACAGATGCTCACGAGGGCGCGAGCCCGCGAGGCATCCGCCGGCGCGGCGACGCCCGTCGCCCCGCGATGAGCGGACCGCCCGCCCCCGGAGCGTTCGAGGTCCGCCGGGCGGACTCCCCCGCCGACGTCGCCCTCGCGCGCCCCCTCTTCGAGGAGTACCAGAAGGCGCTCGGGATCTCCCTCTGCTTCCAGAATTTCGACGAGGAGCTCGCGACGCTTCCCGGGGCGTACGCACCACCCGCGGGCCGCCTCCTCCTCGCGTTTCAGGGCGGCGAGCCGGCGGGCTGCGTCGCTCTCCGGAAGATCGGAGAGGAAATCTGCGAGATGAAGAGGCTCTGGGTGAGGCCCGCCTTTCAGGGGAAGGGTCTCGGCCGGCGGCTCGCCGTGACGATCCTCGAAGAGGCGCGCGCCGCCGGTTACCGCCGTGTCCGGCTGGACACGCTGCCCTCGATGCGCGCGGCGCAAGCGCTCTATCTTTCGCTGGGATTCTTGGACATCCCCCCGTACAACGACCATCCCATCGAGGGAACCCGCTTCATGGAGGCGACCCTCCCGCCACCTTGAGAACCGCCCCCGCCGAGTACGCGTTGAACTCGGGCGCGTACATGGACTGGACGGTCGCGGGACCCACACGGAACGTCCCCGCCATGTTCGCGCGCAGGCGGTACTTGAACGTGTACTCGCCGACGGGCAGGCGCTCGAAGAAGAAGTTCGTCGCCGAGTCGCGCGTCTCCTCGTACCAGGCGATCCCGAGGTCCCACTTCCACCTCGAGAGAGCGTTCTCCGGCTCGAGTCCCGCCGCGCGCGGGTCGCGGAGGTGGACGTACTCGGCCTCGTGCTTCGTGCGGAGGGAGATCTGGACCTCGATCTCGTCGCCCGGCCGGATCACGGCGCCCTCGGCCAGCGGCTCGAGCGTGAAGCCAGAGCCCTTGTTCTCCCGCCGGAAATACTTCCGCGAGACCTGGAAGAAGTCTCCGCGGTCTTCCGCCGGCAGCTTCTCGGTCGAGAAGTGCCACGCGGCCGACGCGAAGAGGAAGCCCTTGCTCTCCTTCTCGACGACGATCGTCGACGTGGTCTTCGGGTCGACCTTCCCGCCCGGGATCACGACGCGGTTGTTCTTCCCGGTGTACTTCTCGGGATCGAACGTGAACGTCACCTTCTGCGTTCCGACGGTCACGGTCGCGTCCTCGGGCATGCCGAGCGCGCCCTCCTTCTTCAGGTACTTCACGAGGGAGTAGATGGCCTCCGCCGTCGCGCGCGTCGATTTCCACTGGTTGAGCTTCTTGTGGAGGAGGAGCCACTGGACGAGGCCGTCCAACTTCGGGTTCGACGGGTCCAGCTCGAGGAGCGTCCGGAGCGCGAACGCCTGCGTCTCGATCGTGTCGTCGTACCAGAGCCACGAGCGGTCCTCGGGCGCCCAGAACGTGCCCTGCTCCTCGTTCGACTTCGCCGAGTCCATGACGGAGTCCCAGACGAGCTTCGCGTCCGCGCGCCGCCCCATGCGCTCGAGCGTGAGCGCGAGGTAGCCCTTGAGGAACGGCGAATGCGCTTTCCAGTGCCGGAACGAGAAGTCGAGCATCTCCTTTCGCTCGGCGTCCGTGAAGACGCCGCCGCTCCAGGAGACGTCGGGATACGCGGACAGGACGTAGTTCAGGAACGTGATGAACTCCCAGCAGCCGTCCTTCGCCATGCACGCGCGCCAGTCGCTCCGCCAGTGCTGCGCGACGTAGCCCCACGCGCGCGTCGTCACGTCCTTCGGGACGTCGACACCGAACTCGAGGCCCTTCGCGAAGCCATGGAGGATGTAGAGCGTCATGTAGGGCGACGGCGGGCCTCCCGGGAACCACGGGAACGCGCCGATCGCGGTCTGCGCCTTCCGGAGCCGCTGCAGAGCGGACTCCTGGTTCGCCTTCGCGACGCGCGGGTCGAGGACGTCGATGGTGTCGAGGTCGGTCCGCCCGCCCTTCGCCGCCGCGAGCCAGGGCGTCTCCTCGAGCGCCATCTTGCGGTTCGGATCGGTCGCGTCCCACGACTCGAGCGGCGTCGTCCGCTTCGACATCTCGGCCGCCATCTTCGCGACGGCCGGGTAGTCCTTGTAGACGCTCGAGACGATTCCCGTCGAGAGGAACCGGTTCAGCGTCTGCTCCGTGCACTCGTACGGGTAATTGACCAGATACGGCAGCGCCTGAAGGACCGTGTAGAAGAGCTGCGCATCCACGGTGACGACCATCTGCTCGTTCACGAGAGTCGGGTCGTCGTTCTTCGCGAGGTCGTCGAAACGCAGCGTCTTCCGATCTCTGTTCTTCAGCGTCACGAAGCGCGACTCCACGAGGTGCATCCGGCCCGGCAGGATCGGCAGCGGCCGGACCTCCCCGTCCGAGAGGTCGCCCGCCGTCGCGACCGCCTTGAACGCGACCGTCGTGAGGCCCTTCGGCGCCGTGACGGGGAACGTCAGGTTCGTCCCGCCGCCGGCGGGGGCCGTGAAGGGCTTCGAGGCCGCCCCTTCCGCCAGGCCGAACGCGTGGAGGAGGCTCTCTCCCGTGGCGGGATCGGTGATCTCGAACGCGAGGGTGCCCGAGAGGGGCTGCGCGGACGCGTCGTTCACGACGACCTTGATCTCGGCTTTGTCGCCTTCGCGCAGGAACCGCGGGACGTAGGGGCGGACGATGAGGTCCTTGACGGTCTTCGTCTCGGCCTCGACGGACCCGCCGCGCAGGTCCTTCGTGACCGCGTGGACGAACACCCTCCAGGACGTGACGGAGTCGGGCACGGTGAACTCGATGGACGCGGAGCCGTCCGGGCCCGTCAGGAGGTGCGGCTGCCAGAACGCGGTCTCGGAGAAGTTGCTCCGGAGTGCCGTCCCGGCCGAAGCGTCGCCTGCGGCGTTCTCGCGCGTCGCCCCGTCGTCTTTCTTCTTAGAGAGTGAATCGGCCTCTTCGGACCGTTCGTCCTTCGCGCCAACCGCTCTTCCTTCGGCGGCGGCGTTGAGAGCCACCTCCTGCCTTGCAACGGCGGACTTCATCGCCATCGGCGCCGACATCGGGTACGGGCCGCCGGCCACGCCGCCCATGACGCCGCCCATCACCCCATGCCTTCCAGGCCCGCCGATCCCGTAGCCGCTCTCGAACTTGAGGCGGTCCGGGTAGAGATAGGGAGGCGAGGGAGGCGCGGGGAAGGGGCTGCTCGAGAGCCAGAGCTGCGGAGCCTGGCCGAGCGTCGCCCGGGAGACGACGGGCGTCGCCCGGTTCGGCAGGAGCGCGAGGGGGCTCGGCGGCCGGTGCGGCACGAACGCGTCGAGGCTCCGGTCGTACATGTACGCGAGGAGCTCGGCGGTCTCCTTGAGCGGATGCTCGGGCGTCGCGCCCTTCACGGTCACGCGCCAGGTCTCCGTCTGGCCGGGGCGCAGCCGGTCGCGGAAGGTCGCGAAGGAGACCTTCAGCTCCCGGTCGTCCCACGGCACGAAGACGCTCTGCGTCTGCTGGAGGAACTGGTGGTCGCGCACGGCGGTGAGCGTGACGCCGAGCCCGCCGCGGTCCTCCTCCGTGATCCTCCGCTCGACGACGACGGGTTCCTTCCCGGCGCGCAGGACGCGGCGCTCGATCGGCCGGCCCGCGCGCGCGACGTCGAGGAACATCGTCTGGTCGCGGAGCCCGGACGCGACGAGGAACCGCGCGACGCCGCCGACCCTCACGGACGACGACTCGGCGAGGAGGACGAGCGGCAGCGCGGGCGAAGTCTTCCCGTCCGCGACGAGGAAATCCTGCGACGTCTCGTACGTCGCGCCGAAGTCGTCGACGGTGGAGTACCGCAGGCGATACGCGCCGGCCTGCAGCGCGGGCAGATCGACCTTCGCCTCTCCCTTCGCGTCGTGGACGAGCGCCCCGGATCCCTCCTCGGCGCCGTCCCTCCAGGAGTGCAGCCACTCGTCGACGGAGTAGTCGGCCGACCAGCGGGGGCGGAGGAGGTCGCCGGGAGTCCGAAGAGGGAATTCTCTGCTCCCTCTCGCCCTCGACGCCTCGTCGTCTGCTCCGCCCGGGTCGGCAAGGGGGGTGCCGTTTTCGGATTTCTTAGAAGGAAGAGAAATGGGAAATTCGGACGGGAGCAGGGTCCTCTCGGGCGGGGTGAGCCGGAGCAGCCTCCAGCTTCCCTTGCCGGCGCGCGGCGCGCCGTCGAGATCGGTCCTGACGATCTTCAACGTGTTCTCGCCCCCATCACTCCGCTCGCCCCTCTTACCTTCTAAGAAAAATCCCCGGTCCCTCTCCACGGTTGCTTTCACGCTCACGAAGCCGAGCCGGAACGACCGTTCCGCCGAGCGCGTCTCTCCGCCCTCGTCCGTGACGTCTGCCGAGAGGCGGTAGCGGTACGTCAGCTCGCGGCTCGCGCGCTCGTCGGCCCGGGGCGTGAAGGTGACGGCGAACGTGCCGTCCGCGCCGAGCGCGGCGGTGCCCGTCGCGACGGTCTCGGCCCCCGCCGGGCGCCCGCCGCCGAGCCAGCCCCACCACCACCACCACGGGTACTCGGTCTCGCGCGTGACCCGCCACCCGACGCTCCCGTTCGTCACGGGGAGGCCGAAGTAGTACCGGGCCTCGCCGTGGAAAGTGGCCGGGCGGTTCAGGCGCAGGGCTTCCTTCGACTCGGGGAGCGTCGCCTCGAACGTGGGGCGCTTGTACTCCTCGACGCGGATCGCGGCGGCGCCGCCCCGGTCGCAGCGCACCTGCCAGGCGCCGAGCGCGCGTCCGGCCGGAAGAGCGAACTCCCCCGCCGCCGAGCCGTACGCGTTCGTCGTGACGGTCTTCGACTCGACGGCCTGGCCGTTGGCGTCCACGAGCGTCATGGAGACGGTCGTCGCGGCCGCCACGTGGAACCGCGCCTCGTCCGCGCGGCCGCTGTAGACGATCGCCTTCCACAGCACCTTCTGGAGCGGCCGGTAGATGCTCCGGTCCGTGTAAACGAGCGCGGAGGTGGCCTCCCCCGGCTGGCCGCGCGCCCACATCGAGAGGGACGCGGCGTCCAGCGCGACGTCGTCCCCGCGCCTCGCGAAGAGGAAGAGGGGCTTGCCGGTGCGCTCGGGCGTCGGCTCGAACGTCGCGAGGCCGTCCCGCGAGGCCGTGGCCTCGGCGATGCGGCGGTGGCCCTTCTGCCAGTCGTAGAGGTAGAGCGACACCCGGGCCCCGGCCGCGGGCCGGCCGGTCGTGCCCGTCAGCGCCCGCGCCTCGACGGCGTTCGTTTCCGTCTGACGGACCGCGAGGACGAGGTCCGTCTCGATCATCCCGGCCGCCCGGAGGGGGCCTTTGCCGGGCGAAAAGCCCGGGTCGGCCGACGCCACGAGGATGTGGAGGCCGCGCCCGAGCACGGGCGGCGTCACGAAGGTGCGGTGCGATCTGTAATCCGGCGTCGGCGGGAGGGACGCCTCGAAGGCCGCGGCCGGCGTCTCCCTCGCGACGAGCTCGTCGAGCTCCTTGCCCTGCGGGAGCAGGTTGTAGTCCCGCGCCCGGCCGAGGCGCCCCTCGAGGTCGACCGCGTACGCGCGGAAGTAGAGCGTCGCGAGGTTCCGGTGCGTGACCTCGATCGACCGCCGGCCCGCGCCGTCCGCCGCCATCGCGGCCATCTGCCAGTCGGGCGCCTCGATCTGCGCGACGATGGACCGTCCCCGTTCCGCTCCGAGCGACTTCGGGTACGCCCGGATCGCCTCGAGCGCGAGAGTCCGCGCCCTCACGAGGCTGCCGGGCTTGTCCTCCTCGCGGACGAAGTCCGCGAGCTGCGCCTTCCCCATCGAGAACCACGGGACGTCCGCGAAGGCCGGCAGCCGCGCCGCGAGATCCTTGCGGATCGCGGCGCGGTCCCCGGCGTCCGTCAGCGCGGCGTCGAGACGCCGGAGCCGCTCGAGGCGCGCCTCGAGCGCGGCTTCCTTCTCGCCGGCTGCGGCGTGCCAGGCCTCGAGGTCGTCGAGGACGGCGCCGAGCTTCAGGAGGGGATGGACGGCCGGGTCGTCGAGCTTGACGAGCCTCGACGCGCCGGGATCTCCCGCGACGAGCGCCTTCGCGTCGAGAGCGAAGACGCCGTTCGACTGCTCGGGCCGCCAGCCCGACGTGTCCGCGAGGAGGGTCGCGAAGAGATACGACGCGGCGTCGCGGAGCGTGCCGCGGATCTCCTTCGGGTAGTTGTTCGGCTCGACGAAGTCCGCGATCGCGTTCACCGGGACGCGCCCGAGCGCCTCGCGGTCCTTCCAGACGTCCACGTAGGCGCGCACGGCCTCCGCCTGGATCTGGTCGCGCGTCCACGCCCGGAGATCGACGGGCCCTGTCGACTCGACCTTCTCGCGCTTGCCGACCTCCCATCCGTACGCCTGCGCGTACGTGACGAGGGACTGCGCGTAGAAGAGCCGCAGCGTCGTACGCGGAAGGAGCCCTCGCGGCCAGGGCTGGTCCTTCAGGAATCGGACCGCGGTCTCGTAGCCGTGGAGAGCCGTCCGGAGCTGGACCTCGCGGACGAGCGCCTTCGCCTCGTTCGCTTCGTCGCCGGCGGCGCGCGCCGCTTCGCGGATCTTCCCGGCCTTCGCGGCCGCCTCCTCGAACTTCTGCTCCGAGACGAGCTTCTCGAGCTCCTTCCAGGGGTCGCCCTCCGTCACGCGCCCTCCGGCGAAGGTGAGCGCCACGCGGGCGGTGGTGGCGGCGAAGAACGCGGCGGCGACGCTGAGAACGACCCGGCGTGCGTGTGTCATGGCGTCTCCCGCGAGTCTATGACCCGGGAGACGGCTGGAGGTTCCCGGCTCAGCGCGTCAGCCGGAACGCCGCGACCGCCTCGAGGTGCCGACCCGGGCGGCCCGCGAGCGCCTTCTTCGAGAGGCGGCGGACGAGGCCGGCCCAGTCCGGCGGGCGGCCGGACCGCGAGGCGCGCGCGAGGAGCGCGGTCCAGTCCTCCGGACGGATTCCGCGCGTCTCCCCGCGCCGCGCGACGACGAGGCTCGCCCAGTCGGGCTGCTCGCGCCCGTCGAACGACATCGCGACGAACTCGGCGGCGGCCCCGCGCCGGAAGACGAAGAGGAGGCCCGCGGCGGAGACGCCCGTCCGCTCGAGGGACAGAAGCGCGACGCGCCCGCGCGACCCGTCCTCGAGCTCGCGGAAGATCCCCTCGACGAGCGCGTGGCCGGACGCGAAGAAATCCAGCTCCTCCTTCTCGACGGCCTCGCCGCGGTCGAACGTGCCGAGCCAGCGCGAGCCGCCCGCGACGCCCGGAAGGTGCTCGACGAGCGCGTCGGCGCCGAACTCGAGGTACCACGTCCGCCGGCCGGCGCGCTCGGCGGTCTCGAAGCCGAAGAGGTCCGCCGCCTCGAGGACGAACCGCTCCATGCGGCCGTCGAGGTCTTCCGGCACGCGCGCGAGAATGCCCTCCGCCTTCTCGGGCGCGTAACCGTCGGAGTGGAGGTGGTGGTAGACGGCCCTCTGCCGCGCGTCCGCGGCGCGGGCGACCGTCTCGGCGAGCTCGTCGAGAGGCAGGCTCCTCCCGAGCCGCCGCGCCCGCGCGACCGCGGTCTCGACCTCGGCGAGCGAGCGCTCGAGACCGCCGAGAGGCGACGTGAAGAGGCCGATCCTCTCGTAGAGCGTCACGAGCTCCCTGCCGAAGCCGCCGGGCGGCCGGAAGTACACGATCTCGACCGGAGACGTCCGGTTGATCCGGTCGAGGCGGCCGATGCGCTGCTCGACGGCGGCCGGGTCGCCCGGGAGGTCGAAGAGGACGAGGCGACGGCAGAACTCGAAGTTCCGGCCCTCGCCGCCCGCCTCCGTCGAGACGAGCAACGACGGCCCGTCCGGGCGCCGGAACTCGGCGACCTCGACGTCGCCGCGCTCGGGCGTCAGCTCCTCGTGGAAGATCGCGACGCGCTTTCGTGTCGCGGACTCGAGGCGCGCCTTCAGGGTCGAGAGCGTCGCGCGCTCGTGGACGAAGACGAGGGTCTTGGCCGAGTCCGCCTCGCGCCACGCGGCGTCCTGGCGCGCGAGCCACGCGATCCGCGGGTCCCCGGCGTCGACGGCGTCGTCGCCCGTGAGGCCTTCGGCCGCGGGGGCGGCCTCGAGGTCCACCGGACGGGGCAGGCGCGGCTCGAGGCCGCCGATGTCGATGCGGCGCGTCGCGCTCGTGCAGGGCGGCAGCGGCTCGCCGCGCCCGAGGGAGTCCAGGAACGCTTCCTCGCTCGTGTAGGCGTCGGGGCGGAGGAGCTCGAGGAGGCGGAAGAACCCGTGCGCGTCGGCCTCGAGCGGCGTCGCCGAGAGGAGGAGGACGTGCTTCGCGGCGCGCGTCAGCGGGGCGACGGCGAGGTAGGCGTCGCTTCCGGCCTCGCCGCGCGGGCGCTCGAGGCGGTGCGCCTCGTCCACGATGAGGAGGTCGAAGCTCGCGCTCCCGGCCTGCGCGGCGAGGCCCGGCTCCCCCGTGAGGTCCTCGATCGCGACGATCGCGTGCCGATGCGCCTCGAACGGATTGAAACCCCCGCCGTGCTCCTTGGCCACGTCCTCCCGGCGCCTGCGGTCGAGGAGGACGAATGTCTGGTGAAACTTGCGGTAGAGCTCTCCGAGCCACTGCACGGTGAGCGTCGCGGGCGCGACGACGAGCGCGCGGTCGGCCCGGTCCACCCGCAGGAGGCGCGACAGGATCAGGCAGGCCTCGATCGTCTTCCCGAGCCCGACCTCGTCCGCGAGGAGCCAGCGCACCGGGTCGCTCGCGGTCGCGCGCTCGGCAACGTGGAGCTGGTGCGGGAAGATTCCGATTCTCCCGCCGAGGAACGACCCGAGGCCGCGGGCCTGCCGGATCTCCGACAGAAGCACGCCGTCCACGCGGTTCCGGAACGCGGCCGCGCGGTCGGTCTGGAGCGCGCCGAGGCGCTCCACCGGGTCGTCCGGAGCCGCGAGCGGCCAGAGCAGCGTGGAGTCGACGGTCCGTCCGTCGGCGAGACGCGCCGTCCCGGCGCCCGCCTCGTCGACCAGGACGGGCTCCGCCTCGCCCTCGAGCCGCGCCCTCTGCCCCGCGCGCAGCGGCGTCGGACAGAGTGCCCTGTCGTCGGCGGCGAGCGTGAGGCGCGTCTCGGCGGCCGGAAACCAGACGACGATCCGCCGCCCGTCCACCCGCTCGACGCGGCCGGGGCCGAGGTCGGGGTTGAATTTGTGGAAGAGCGTGTCGCGTTCGCGGAAGGCGGGCACGGGGGCGCCCATGGTGCCGCTTCGGGTCGATTCGGGCAAGTGCCGTCGTAAAATGTCGAGCGATGCGTAGAGACGCCGACGCGCGCGACCTGGCCTCGGAGGTGGTGAAGTTCTTTCGGGGCACGCCGGAGAGCCGCCTTGAAAAGGCTCTTCGCCGGGATTCCCTCGCGCTCGACCTGTTTCTCGCCTCTCTCCCCGAGGGGACGAGCCGCGAGGAGGCGGCGCGTCGCGCCCGCATCCTCACGCACGCGGGCCGGCGCCCCTCCCGCGTGATGGATCTGCCGCGGGGATGACGCTCCTCGGCCGGACGATTCGGCGGCTCGCCGAGGCGTCCTCCCCGACCGCGCTGATCGGAGGCGTCGCGCTGGCCGTCCACGGCCTCACGCGGTACACCGAGGATGCGGACCTCCTCAGCGCGGACGGACGCCTCCTCGCGGACTCTTTCTGGGAGCCACTTCGGGCCCAGGGAGCCCGCGTCGAAGTGCGGCGCGCGGACGCCGACGATCCTCTTCGCGGAGTCGTGCGGCTCACGGCGGAGGGAGAAAAGCCGGTGGACGTCGTCGTCGGCAGGTCCCCGTGGCACGAAGAGATCCTGTCCCGCAGACGGGTGCTGCGCGTCGCCGGAGAAGACCTGCCGGTGGTCGACCCGGCTGATCTCGTCCTGCTCAAGCTCGAGGCCGGCGGTCCCCAGGACCTGCTCGACGTGAGGCTGCTGCTCGCCGGACCTGAGGGCGAGGCCATTCGGGCCGACGTGGAGGCGCGCCTTCGCGCGCTGCCGCCGTCCCTGCGAGAGTCCTGGGCGGCTCTACCGTCTCCCTATCCCAGCGCCTGATCCAGGTCCGCGATCAGGTCGTCCGGGTGCTCGAGGCCCACCGAGACGCGCAGGAGGTCCTGCGGCGTCGTCGAGTTCGGCCCCTCGCTCGTCGCGCGGTGCTCGAGGAGGCTCTCGACGCACCCGAGCGACGTCGCCCTCACGAAGACCTTCACCTTCCCGACGGCGGCGAGCGCCGCCTCCCGCCCGCCCCGGACGTGGAACGAGAGCATCCCGCCGAAGCCGGACATCTGGCGCGCCGCCACGGCGTGGCCGGGGTGCGACGCGAGCCCGGGGTAGTTCACGCGCGCGACCTTCGGGTGCGCCTCGAGGGCGCGCGCGAGAGCGAGCGCGTTCGCGCTGTGCGCCGCCATCCGCACCGCGAGCGAGCGGAGGCCGCGCAGGACGAGCCACGCGTTGAACGGTGCGAGGACCGCGCCGAGGAGATGCCGGACGTGGGCGACCCTCGCGTGGAGGTCGTCCTTCCTCCGGAAGACGAGAGCCCCGCCCTGCACGTCGCTGTGGCCGCCGAAGTACTTCGTCGCCGAGTGGAGCACGACGTCCGCTCCGAGGTCGAGCGGGCGCTGGAGCGCCGGCGTCGCGAACGTGTTGTCGACGAGCGTGAGCGCGCCCGCCCTTCGCGCGAGACCCGCGATCGCCGCGAGGTCGGCGACCTTGAGGAGCGGGTTGGACGGGGACTCGACGACGACGAGCCGCGTCTCGTCGCGGATCGCCCGCGCCACGGCCGCGGCGTCGTCCATGCCGCAGAACGACGCGGAGAGGCCCCACTGCGGAAGGAACTCCTGCGCGACCGCCTTCCATCCGTAGTAGGCGTCGTCCGGCAGGACGACGTGGGCGCCGCGAGGGAGCGACTGGAAGACCGCGACTCCGGACGCCATGCCGGAGCCGAGAACGAGGGCGGCCTCCCCGCCCTCGAGCGGGGCGAGCGCGCTCTCGAGCAGGGACTGCATCGGGTTCGATTCGCGGATGTACGTGTGGCCGCCGAGCGGGGTGCTGCTCTCGTCCCTCTCGAACGTCGTCGAGAGGTAGATGGGCGGCGCGACCGAGCCCGTGCGCCTCTCGACGTCGCGCCCGGCGTGAACGGCAAGCGTCTCGAACCTCATGGGACCTCCGCGGGAGGTGTGGCACGATGCGCCTCGTGAAGCGCCCGCTCACCTCCGTGTTCCTGGCCGCCACTCTGGGGGCGCTCCCCCTCGCGGCGCAAGCCCCGGACCCGTCCAAGCCGGACGTCGTCCAGGGCCTCAAGCACGAGCGCGAGCGCCTCGCGAACTACCAGTGGCGGCTCCGGACCGAGATGAGGATCGACGGCGCGCTCCGGCTGTCGAAGCTCGAGGACGTCCACCTCGGCCCGGACGGCGGCCTCGTCAAGAAGATCGTCAAGTTCGACAAGGCCGCCGAGCCCACGCCGTTCGCCGAGAACGATCCGCGCCGGCGGGTCTACGCGCCGCTCCCCGGCTCGGAGGAGGACCGCCTGTCCGAGATCGCCCAGGACCTCATGCAGTATTACCTGCGCCTGTCGCCCGAGCGCGTCGCCGAGTGGGCGAAGCGCGCCGAAATCCTCCCGGGCGACGCCGACCATCCGGGGCTCGTGCGCATGCACGGCCGCGGGCTCGGGCGGCCGCTGGACGATGCGGTCATCTACCTCGACCCGAAGACCCAGAACGCGGTCCAGATCGAGGTCAAGACCACGGTCGACCCGCGCATTCTGGACATCGCCTTCATCCGCGCCACGTTCGAGGCTCTCCCCCAGCCGCGCGCCGACGTCGCGCCGCTCTGGATCCCCACGCACATCTTCCTGAACATGAACCGCGGCCACCGCGCGGTGGCCCTCGAGATGGAGACGAGCGACTGGCGGACGTGGCCGTAGGAGGGGGGCCAGGGGGGAACCGTCGGGGACGGTTCCCCCCTGCAATCAGAGCTTCGGAACTCCCTCCGGGTGATTTCTCAGGAACACCGTCGTGCCCACGAGGAGCAGCAGAGCTCCGTTCCCGACGAGGACCCAGGGCGCCGGCATGAGGCCGACGAGGAACCCCGCGAGGACGCTCCCGAGCGGCATCGCCCCGCGGAACGCGAGCGAGTAGACGGAGACGACGCGGCCGCGCATCGCGTCGTCGACGCTCGTCTGGACGAGGGTCATGAACATCGCGAAGACGATCATGAGGGCCGCCCCCGCGCCGAAAAGGAGCACGTACGAGAGCCACTTCGTGCGCGACAGCCCGAAGCCGATCATGAGCGCGCCGAGAGTCATCTGCATCGCGACCGCGACGGCGCCGCGCCGCCTGACGTGGCCGAACCCGGCCGTTCCGAGCGCGCCGACGACGGCGCCGAGGCCGAAGATCGCGAGGAGGATCGAGAAGTCCTTGACGTCGCCCCGGAAGACGTCCTTCGCGATGACCGGGAGGAACGTCAGGAGCGGGAAGGCGAGCAGGCTCCCGATGAACGAGAGGGCGATCAGGCCCCGGAGCGCGCGGTCGCCGTGGGACGCCGCGAGCCCCGCCTTGAGGTTGTCGAGGACGCTCCCGCTCGCGGCGCCCGTCGGCGCGCCGCGCCGGAGCATCAGGATCGCGACGATCACCGCGAAGAACGAGAGGCCGTTCAGCCCGAAGCACGCGGCCGCGCCCAGCGTCGCGAACGCGGCTCCCGCGAGGACCGGCCCGATGACGCGTGCGAGGTTGAACTGGATCGAGTTCAGCGCCACGGCGTTCGGAAGGTCCTCCCGGTCGACGAGCGTCGGGACGAGCGCCTGGTAGGCCGGGCCCCCGAACGATGTCGCGACGCCGACGACGAAAGCCAGGACGAGGATGACCCAGACCTCGATGCGGTGCGTGTAGACGAGAAAGGCGAGGAGGAACGCGGACGAGAGCTGGACGACCTGCGACAGGAGGAGGATCCGCCGCCGGTCCATCCGGTCCGCGAGAACGCCGCCCACGAGCGAGAGGGCGAGGAACGGCGCCTGCTGGAGAGCGTCGGTCCAGGCGAGGTACTGCGGGTTCTTCGAGATCGTCAGGACGAGCCAGCTCTGCGCGACCGACTGCATCCACGTCCCGACGCTGGACGTGAACGCCCCGGCCCACAGGAGGCTGAAGTCACGGTACGTGAAGGCCTTGAAGACCCTCGTGAGCCTTTCGCGCACGGCGGGGGGACGATACCTCAGCGACTCAGTCTCGCGGTCGCCCGGCGCCGGAGCGTCAGGCGCCCGTTTTCGCGGCGGGCTTCGGGTCGCGCTTCTTGAAGATCCACGCCATCGCGACGCCGAGGAGGTAGAGCGCGCACATCGGGAGGGCGAAGGCGCACTGGGTCGGGATGTCCGGCGTGGGCGTGATGAGCGCCGCGATGATGAAGATGATGAGCACGGCGTAACGGAACTTCGAGAGGAGCCACCGCTCCGTCACGACGCCCATGCGCGCGAGAAAGAAGATGAGGATCGGCGTCTCGAAGACGAGGCCCATGCCGATCAGCAGCTTCGACGTGATGTCGAGGTAGTCGTCGATCTTGATGACGGGCATGAAGTCCGCGCCCGTCGCCACGAGGAACTGCGCGACCATCGGGAAGCCCACTGCCCAGGCGAAGTACCCGCCGCCCACGAAGAAGACGACCGACATGACGACGAACGGCCACACCCACTTCTTCTCGTGGCGGTAGAGGCCCGGCGCGATGAAGAGCCAGAGCTGGTAGAGGATCACCGGGCTCGCCACGAACACGCCCGCGAGGAGGGCGATGTTGATGTAGAGCATGAACGGCTCGGTGAGCTGCGTGTACGCGAGCTTCGTCCCGGGCGGCAGCGCCGCGAGGACGGGCTTCGCGAGCCAGTTGAAGATCGGCTTGGACTGCCACCAGCAGACGAGGAAGCCCGCGGCCACCGCGAACGCCGACCAGAAGAGACGCTTCCGGAGGTCCTCGAGGTGCTCGAGGAACGACATCCGCGGGAGCTCTTCCTCCGGGTCCCCTCCGGGCCGCCGCGAGGTGTCGGTCACGGCGCGGGCGTCTTCGTCGTCTCGGACGCGCGGGCGACCGCGCCGTCGGCGGGCGCGATCGCGGGCGGCTCCTCGACCTTCGGAGCCGCCGTCTTCTCGTCCACGGCCCTGGGCGGGTCGTCGATCTTGAGACCCGACGAGGCCTTCTCCATCTCGTCCTCGATCGTGCGCTTGAGGTCGTTCGAGGCCCGCTTGAACTCGCCGAGCGCCTTGCCGACCTGCTTCCCGATCTCGGGCAGCTTCTTCGGCCCGAAGAGGAGGAGCGCCAGAACCATGATCATCATGAGTTCCGGCATCCCGAGATTGCCCATCCGTCGTCCTCCCTCGAGCGCCGATGCTCCGCTCGGCCCCGGTCGAAGTCAAGGCGGCGCGCTTCCCCTGCGTGTTAGTCTCGAACAGTCCGGGAGGGCCCTTCCACGTGACTGAAATCCCCGTTTCGCCCCGCTCGCGCGCGGTCCGGCGCGCCGCCGCCGCCGTCGTGTTCCTCCTCGCCGTCACCGTCGCGGGCGGGATCGCCGGCGGGCGCCTCGCCGCCGTCTCGGACGCGACGAACCCCGGCTTCAAGGAGTATTCGGACATCCTCGCCACGGCCCGGGCGTGGTACGCGGACGACGTGCCGGCGACGAAGCTCGTCTACGCGTCCATCCACGGGATGCTCGGCACGCTCGACCCGCACACGAACTTCCTCGAGCCCGAGGAGTACTCCTCGATGGTCGAGAAGCAGCGCGGGTCGTTCTACGGGCTCGGGATCATCATCAGCAAGCGCAACGGCAAGATCACCGTCATCACGCCCGTCGAGGGATCGCCCGCCGACCGGCTCGGGATCCGGGCCGGCGACGTCATCGACAAGGTCGAGGGGCAGAGCATCGACGATCTCCCCGTGGACGCGGTCGTCAAGAAGCTCAAGGGGCCGAAAGGGACCAAGGTTCGCATCACGATCCTGAGGCCCGGCCTCGACGAGCCTCTCCAGATGACGGTGACGCGCGCCGAGATTCCGACGAACTCCGTCTCGTACGCCTTCATGATCGAGCCCGCCGTCGGGTACATGCGCCTGAAGGACTTCACGCACACCTCTGCACCGGAGATCGCCGAGAACTGGGACAAGCTCGAGAAGCAGGGCATGAAGAAGCTCCTCCTCGACCTGCGCGGCAACCCCGGAGGCCTCCTCGACCAGGCGATCGCCGTGTCCGACTTCTTCCTCTCGAAGAACGAGAAGGTCGTCGAGACGCGGGGACGGGGCGGCTCGCAGGAGCAGAGCTTCGCGGCGCCCGGGAAGAACACGCACGCGCGGATCCCGGTCGTCGTCCTCGTGAACAAGGGTTCGGCGTCCGCCTCGGAGATCGTCGCGGGCGCCCTCCAGGACCACGACCGCGCCGTCATCGCCGGCCAGACGACGTGGGGCAAGGGCCTCGTCCAGTCCGTCTACAACCTCTCGGACGGCGCGGGCCTCGCGCTCACGTCCGCGAAGTACTACACGCCGTCGGGCCGCTGCATCCAGCGCGACTACAAGGACGTCCTCGAGTATCTCTCGCCCGAGGACGAGGAGGGCGGCGACGCCGAGGAGACGGGCCCGGCCCGGGACGCCGCCTCCTCGCAGAAGAAGGAGGCGTTCCGCACCGACGCGGGACGCGTCGTGTACGGCGGAGGCGGCATCACGCCGGACGTCTTCGTCAAGGCGCCCACTCTCTCGCGCTTCGCGACCACGCTCTTCGCGCGCGGGCTCTTCTTCGAGTTCGCGGTCGACTACCGCGCCACGCATCCGAACATCCAGCGGGACTTCGAGGTCACGCCGGCCGTCCGGGAGGATTTCTTCAAGTTCGTCGACGCCAAGCCGGGCCTTCCCTTCGACAAGGGCGCGAAGGCGACCTATGCCGAGGAGAGGGACCCCCTCGTGATCGACCGCGCGATCCGCGAGGAGATCCTGACGGCCAAGTTCGGGCGCGAGGCCGGCTACAGGGCGAGCCTCGAGAGCGACATCCAGGTCAAGAAGGCCCTCACGCTCTTCCCGGAGGCCGAGAAGCTCGCGATGGCCCACGAGCAGATGCTCCTCGCGAAGAAGTCGGACCTCCGGGGGCCCGTGAAACCGTAACGCGGCTCACGTTCCGGGCGCGGTGGCGTTCCGGGGCCTTTCTTTTGCGCCCTGGGCCCACGGCCGGCCGTTGCGGCGCCGGCCGGAGGACGACATCTTGCCTCAGGGCGGGAGAACAGCCCGCTTGCGAGGAACGGATGCAAGACTTCCATCGCTTCCCCCCGAGAATCCGCTTGGCCGTCGCCGCGCTCGCCGCCGGAGCCTCCACGCTGGCGCTGTCCGCCGCGGACGCGCCGACGCAGGCCAGGGCCCCCGCGGTTCAGCTGCCGGCGCCGGCGCCGACGCCGGCTCCCGGCGCCCGGCCAGCGGTGAGTTCGGCGGTCCTGCTTCCGACGACCGGCCTCCCGGCGCCCGGCGCGCTTCACTACACGACGGACGTCGGAGAGTGCAAGCGGGCCGGCGGGGACGACGGCTCGTGCGGCGCGCTCCTGAGCCAGAACGCCGTCGTGTTCTACTTCTCGTGGAGCTGCGCAGGACCAGACTGCACGATCGCGGGCTTCAAGCTGAAGGACGCGAACCGGCCGACCCCCATGAGGGTGGCGACTCTGAACGGACTCGGAGGCGGAACGTCCGACGCGATCGACACGAGCGCGAAACCGCTCTTCATCGAGCGGCCTCCTCAGGGAGGCTGGGCTTCCCGCTGCTACGTCGTCACGGCGTACCGCACGCCGGTCGCGAAGCTCGTCCCGGACGGGAGCGGCGGATTCAAGCCCGGCGGCGGGACGACGGGCTCGTACGAGGAGTCGCCCCCGAGCGCGAAGGCCTGTCCCGCCCCGCTCACGCGCACCGTCGCGCTGCCGGCCGCGAGGATGCGGAACTTCACGCGCACCTACGACTTCGTCCTGCCTCAGAACAGGAAGCAGGTGATGGACGACACCCCGAGCGAGTGGGGCGGGATCAACATCGGGAAACTCAACTTGTCGCAGCCCGGCTACAGCATCGTCAGCCAGTTCCACAGGTCGGCGATCTCTTTCGACGCGGCGCCGCTCGGCGACGTCACGATCCACGGAGGCCGCTTCGCGTACGACACGTCCAAAGACTGCCGGCCGCGCCTCTTTTCTCCCGCGCCCGCCGGATGGGAGTCGACCTCCTGGCCCAAGGCGTCCGGCCCGGCGATCGCCGGAAGCTGGGCCGGAGGCGCCCCGACTTCCCTCGACGTCGGCGCGACGGTGCGCGGCTGGCGCGCGCCCCGGAAAATGACCTTCCTCCTCCAGGAATCCCTGACCGAAGGGCTCGACGCCGAGGGGTTCAACTACGACATCGGAATGATGGATCCCTGCGATTCGAGCGGAACGAGCGTCCGCCTCCTCCTCGACATCGGCGTCACGAAATGACGCTCAGCCCTTTCGGCGCCTCTTCCGCGGACTCGCCTTCCCGGCCGCGGCGGCGTCCGTGCCCGCGGGCCGGATGAGGAGCCACCAGAGGAGGAACGGCGCCGCGAAGCAGCCCGCGAGGCGCCAGAAGTGCGACGCGGTGCCCCAGACATTTCGCGCGAACGGGCCGTACGAGGCGGCGCTCCATTCCCCGAGCTGCGTCGCGTAGAACGCCTGGACGGCCACGACGAGCGCGGCGACGTGCAGGCCGAAGAGAACGAGCAGCGAGATCCCCAGCGCCTTCATGGCGCGGTCTCGGAACAGTCCCTTCGTCGTCGCGGCCAGCGCGAGGAGAAGGATGACGTCGAACGTGAGGTCGTCCGCGGGCAGGGCGGGCCGGTCGGACGTCGATGGGAAGTCCGCGCGGTCCACGAGGATCCGGCGCCCGTCCGCGTAGAGCCGCGTGGCCCGGGGACGCTCGAGGAGCCGGACCGCGGGCTCGGCGAACGCCGCGAGGACGCGGTCGTAGGCCGGCGTCGCGAGCCCCCAGAGAGCGAGGCCCGCCGCGAACCCCGCGAGCGCCCTAAGGGCGGGCTTCAGCCGCTCCTCCGCCGCGCAGCCTCTTGCCCCACGCGAGGAAGATCCCGACCGCGAGGAGGATGAGGATCGTCTGCCAGACCGCCGCGTGGAACAGGTCGAAAACGTCGCGGCGGTGCGCGCCGAGCCAGAAGAGCGAGACGACGCGCACGAGGTTGACGCCCTGGATCGCGACGAGGCCCACGACGAGCCCGCGCGCGCGCGCGCGCGCCGGCGCCGGGAACGCGAGCATGGCGGCGACGAGGAGGAGCGTCGCCTCGATCCCGTTGCAGCCGTTCTTGACGTCCACCGCGAAGAGCGGCGAGCGGATCACGGTGCCGTCCGTGACGACCCGCTCGCCGATGAGGCCGAGGATTCCGGCCGAGACCTTCACGAGAAGCGCCGTGAAGGGCACGACGACGGCGTCGTTGACGGGCCGGATCGCGACGAGAGCGTAGAAGCCAACGAGGAACGCCGCGAAGCGCGCGAGGAACTTCTTCTGGGCGGGCTGCATCTCGAGGAACGCAGGATAAGAGATTTTGCTTCGGAGCGCGCTTCGCGCGCCCAGGGATTCGGATTCGGACTCCTTAGAAGGTGCCCGTGCCAGTCCGAACCGCCCCGCCTTCAATGCAACGGCCCGGCGCGAGCCGGGCCGTCCGCCTCTTGCCTTCTAAGAAAATCTCCTCTTCCTTCTCTTCGAACCTCTTACGTCAGCGCACGAGCGTGTTGTTGTCGACGATGAAGCGGCGCGTGCCGGCCGCCCGGACGTTGCCGCGGCTGTCGGTGACCTCGATCGTGAGGTCGTGCTCGCTGTTGCTGATCTTCGTGGTGTCGAGATAGAAGCGGAAGCGGGCGTTCGAGTGCTGCGGGTAGAAGGGGTACGACGCCGCGACATCCGGGCTCGCGTAGCCGTAGTCGGCGTAGTCGACGCCCGTGACGGCGTCGAGCTGCGGGACGCCGTCGATCAGGATCCGGACCTTGACGACGATGTCGAGGTCCAGCGCCCAGCCGATCACCGGGTACACCCCGCCGATGAACTTGTAGTTCGTCGGGTCGTCGATGAAGCCGAGCGGCGGCGGGTCGAGCTGGCCCGTCGCGCACTCCATCTCGATCGGGATCTCCTTGAGGAGGGTCGTCGTGTTCCTTTTGTCGACCGCGGACACCTGGATGATGTGCGCGCCCTCCTTGAAGCCCATCTGCGTGATGAGGTAGCCGACGTCGACGTAGAACTGGAAGCCGACGTTCGGGGCCTGTGCGAAGCCCGGGTAGAGGACCTCGATGTCGGGCCGGTAGTAGCCGTAGCAGTCGATGAGCGCGTTCGCGAGCAGGAACTCGCGGTGGCAGTTCACGCGCGAGTTCTTGATCGGCACGCCGTCCAGCGCGACACGCACCTCCGAGACGCCGCCCGTGTCCTCCAGCGAAGCCTCGAGCGCCCATCCGTTCACGAACATGAGGAGCCGGGGATCGACGATGTCCGTCGGGCCGCCGGACGGGCCGCCCGGGGACACCGGGAAGCAGTTCCCGAACCAGTTCGCGTTCACGAGCGGGAACTCGACCTCCCCGATCGGCCCGAGGTTCGGCGCGTTGTTGAAGATCTGGACGCGGGCCGAGCCGAGGAAGCCCTGCTGGCCCTGGTCGTCGACGGCGCGCGCGCTGACGGTGTGGACGCCGTTCGGGTAGCGCGTCGAGTCGATGTTGAGGACGAACCCCGAGACGATCGCCGCCGGGTTGTCCGGGTAGTTCGCGGCGACGTCGGCGCGGTAGATGCCGGTCACGGCCTGCCGCTCGAGGAGCCCGTCGACGATGACGTCCACGTGGTCCACCTGGCGGTCGTCGAGAGCCCAGCCCGCGACGGTCAGGACCCCGTTCGCGGCCACCGAGCTGTTCGGCTGCGGGAAGTCCATGTTCCCGAACGGCGCCTCGTTGATCGTGTTGTCGACCCGGATCGCCCGCGGGGTGAGGAAATACGAGCAGCCGAGCGCGTCCGTGATCCGGACGTAGATCGTGTGCGAGCCGTTCGAGAAGCTCGCCGCCATGAACGACGCCTGCCAGCCCGGGTACTGGCCGGGCGAGCCGGCGTACTGCGGGAACGCCTGGAGGATGTCCGGGCGCGGCAGGTTGATGTTCGCGCCGCCCGCGGTCGTGACGCGGTTCGCGTCGTCGGTGCCGTCCACGAAGACATCGACGTTGGACACCAGATTGCCGTCGAGCGCGAATCCGATCACCTGCACGTAGCCGGAGACGGTGGCGCCGTCGGCCGGAACGTCCACGGAGCCCAACGTTTGCGACGGACACGCGAGGGGGCCGCGCTCGTCGAAGCTGCGGGCATCCGCCCGGGGCGCGGCCAGAAGGGTCAGAGCCGCGACGGTCACCGGGAGAAGCAGGGCCTTCCGAATCATCACGAGCCTCCGTGCGTCGAGAGCAAATACCGGGGGAACGCTCGGGACACCCTTACGAGAAGAGAGATTGACGCGTATTCAGTCTAACGGGCGCGAAAGGCTCTGTCAAATGAGCCATTTACGTGACGCGCGCTACGGCAGCCCGCCGGCGCGGTCGAGGACCCTGACGTGCGCCACCGCGGACTGGCCGAGGGCGTTCGCGTCGTAACCGCCTTCGAGGAGGGACACGATCCGCCCGCCCGCGTGCGCCGCCGCGACGTCCTCGAGAGCGCGCGTCATCCACGCGAAGCCCTGGGTCGTGACGCGCATCCCTCCGAGGGGGTCGGCCTCGTGGGCGTCGAACCCCGCCGAGACGATCACGAACTCCGGTTTGAACCGTCCGGCGAGCGCCTCGAGCGCGGCCGAGAAGGCGCCCGCGTACGCGCCGTCCCCCGCGCCCGCCCTCTGCGGGACGTTGACGGTCGTCCCGCGCCCCTTTCCCGCCCCCTCCTCGTCGGCCGCGCCCGTGCCCGGGTAGAACGGGAACCGGTGGACGGAGAGGTACGCGACGCGCCCGTCCTCCCAGAAGATCTCCTGCGTGCCGTTGCCGTGGTGGACGTCGAAGTCGGCGACGAGGACCCGCGTCGCGCCCCATTCCTCGACGAGATCGCGCGCCGCGACCGCGGCGGTGTTGAAGTAGCAGAAGCCCATCGCCGAAGAGGCGAGGGCATGATGGCCGGGGGGCCGCGCGGCGACGAAGACCGCCGGAGCGCGCCTCTCGATGACGGCGTCCACCGCCGCGAGCGCGAGGCCCACCGCGCGGAGCGCGGCCGGGAACGTCCCGGCCGAGATCGTGTTGTCCGGCGAGTCGAAGAGCGAGAACGCGGACGAGTCTCCCGCGGGCGCCGCCTCGCACGCGGCCTTCAGGCGCGCGACGTAGGCGGGCTCGTGGACGCGCTCGAGGGCCTTCAGCGTGCGCCCGGGATCCGGCGGGCACTCGAACCTGCGGCCGTCCTGGCGCAGGGCGTGAGCCGCGGCCTCGAGCCGGTGGGCCGTCTCGGGATGGTAGGGGCCGGTGTCGTGCTGGAGGAACACGGGATCGAAGTAGACGGGGACACCGCGCACGAAGCGAGCCTACTCCATCTCTACGCTACGATCGTGTCGTGAGCGCTCCGAAAAAAGGAGTCAACGCCCTTCGCGTCGCGGTGTCGGTCTCTCTCGCCGCCGTCCTCCTCTTCCTCTTCCTGCGCACGCTCGACTTCGCCGCAGTGGGCAGGGCGATCCGCGGCGCGCACGGGGGCTGGCTCGTCGCGGCGGCCGCCTGCGGCCTCTTCCACACGCCTCTTTTCCGCTCGTGGCGCTGGGCGCTGCTCCTGAAGAGAGCCGGCCGCCCCTCCACGTACGACCTGAATTCCGCGACCTCGATCGGCTTCGCGGCCTCGACGCTCCTCCCGGCCCGCGCCGGCGAGATCGTGCGTCCGGTCGCGCTGGCCCGCCGCTCCGGGCTCCCTCTCGCCCCGTGCCTCGCCTCGATCGCGCTCGAGCGGCTCATCGACCTCGTCACGTGCGTCTTTCTCTTCGTCGTCTACGCGGTCGGCTGGGCCCCGCGGGACATGGGCGGCGAGGCGGCCGGACGCTTCGCCCTCCTGCGCCACCTCGCGCTCCTCTTCGGCGCGGGCACGCTCCTCGGCCTCCTCGTCCTCGGATTTCTCGCCGCCAGGCCCGAGCGGACCGACCGCTTCGTCAAACCGCTCCTGAAGCCGCTGCCGGAACGGGTCGCGGCGCGGATCGAGGCGCTCCTCCTCTCGTTTCTCGACGGCCTCGGCGCCGTCGGCTCGTGGCGGGACGCCGCGGTCGTCGCGGCCGCGTCCGTGGCGCTCTGGCTGCTCATCGCGGCGCAGGTCTGGATGACCCTCTTCGCCTTCGACCTCGTCCTCCCCTACCCCGTGGCGTTCTTCGTCATCGCATGGGCGATCCTCGGCCTCGCGATCCCGACCCCGGGCGGCGTCGGCGGGTACCACACGGCGGTCGCGTACGCTCTGGCCGGCTTCTACGCGGTCCCGAAGGACACGGCCGCGGCCTTCGCGCTCGTCTCGCACGCGCTGTCCTTCGTGCCGGTGACGCTCGTCGGGCTGGTCTTCCTCCTCGCCGGCGGGCTCAGCCTGAAGGCTCTGCGCGAGGAGGGCGAAAGGGAAGAGGACGCCGAGACGCGGGCTGCCGCCGGGAAGCTCGCGGGTCAGGACGCCGCGGGCGAGCCCAGGATGTAGTCCGCGCCCCACACGGCGGGGTGCGCCTCGAGCATCTCCACGCCGATCCGGAAGAATCCGTCGGAGCCGAGGCCGCCCTGGTAGACGACCCGGCAGTGACAGAACACCCGGTTGCGCACGTTCTCGAGCTCGAAGATGTCGCCCATCGGGACGTTCCGCTGGGCGCCCACGAGCGCGCCGTGTCTGTTCACGACGAGTGTCGTTCCTTTGAACCTTTCCCCCTCGTGGCGCAACGCGACGGGAATCCGAACGCTGCTGCGCGGACTTCGCCGTTGCTCTTCCCGGAGAACGGGTTCAGCCACGAACTCTCCTTCGGCCATCGGGACCAACCGGCATTCTAGGCTTCGGTGCCGCGAAAACCAAACGGCCGGCCGGTAAGGCGACCTTCCGCCGGGTCCGAACGTCGCGGCGCGGAGCCCGCGAGCCCGTGATGCAACTGCATGAAAGACATGGATTAACGCGCGAGACAGGATGCCGACGTGAGCACCGTTCCGAAAGACTTCAACGCCGCGCTCCTCACGACGCCGCGCCTGCGCCGCGAGCAGCGGACGATCCGGGCCATGCTCCAGATCTGGTGCGAGGCCCAGCCCCTCCACGTGCGCTCGCGCTACGGCGAGCTGTGCCTGGGCTGCGACTGCCTGTTCGAATACGCGAGCTACCGCCTCGCGCGATGCCCGTACGGCCAGGAGAAACCCACCTGCGTGAAGTGCCCGATCCACTGCTACGGCCGGGACAAGCGCGAGATGATGCAGGAGGTCATGCGGTTCGCGGGGCCGCGCATGCTGCTCCGCCACCCCGTTCTCGCGATCCGTCACGTCCTGGACGGCAGGAAGTCCGTTCCCCTTCCGAGGAAGAAATCCAAGCCGCTCGGCGCGGACGAGGAGGCCAGGATTCCATGCAGATCGAGCTGACGAGCCACGAACTCGACTACCTGAAGCACCTGCTCGACGCCGCGCGAAGGACGCTGCTCCACGAGCTCCACCATGCCCACGGCCTCGAATTCAAGGATGCCCTGAAGCACCAGCTCGAGCTGAACGAGACGCTCGTGAGGAAGATCGAGCCGGTTCCCGCGGCCCTCCGGTAGGCCCGCGGCGACGCCCTACACGCGGGGCGTGAACTGCGAAAGGTCGTAGATCCCGAGCGACTTCTCGATCCCGGCGATGCGCTCGACCATGCGCTCGAAGCCGTCCTCGCCGAAGAGCTCGTGCTCCTTCTTCTCGAAACGGTCACCGAGGACGTCGTACTCCTTTCTCGAGACGACCTTGTGGATCGCCGGAAAGAGGACCGTGTCCTCGCGCGCCTCGTGCGGCGCGTACATGCGGACGAACTGCCCGAGCGCGGCGGACAGCTTCTCGCGATCGCCCTCCCCCTTCAGCCCCGCGCCGGCGAGCGCGAGGATCCGCTCCGTCACGCGCCGCCCGGCCTCGTGCTGGGCCTCGAGGACGTCGACGAGGTCGACGAGCCGTCCGGCCTTGCGGAAGCGCGGGAAGAGCTCCTCCTCCTCGAGCTTCTCGTGGTACGCCTCGATGAACGTCCTGATGATCGTCGCCGAGTCCCGGGCGGCCGCGGGCGGGAGTTCCTTCTTCGCCGCGATCCGCCTCCGGCACTCGTCGTAGACGAGGAGCACGCGCTTCAGGACCCCGTGCTCGCGCATCAGGTCCTCGGCGGGCGTCACGTCCTCTTCGTCCTCCGCCGGCCTCCCCTTCGCCTTCGCCTCCGGGGCCGCCGACAGGGCCGGCGCGGCGGCGAGAAGGCCGGCGGTCGAGAGCAGCCGGACGAAGTCGCGGCGGGGATGGAGATCCGTGAAATCCGGCGCGCAGGATTGCGGGGTTTTCCGCATCGAAGGCCTCCTTGGGACGACGGGCAATTTCGCGCACGGCGACGCTCGCGGGAGTCGGATGCAAGCGGGAAGCCGAAACGTGGCACGCCCGCGCCTCGGGCACGGACGGACCTCCGGTAAGCTCTCGACGACCATGCGCCGCCTCCCGGTCGCGCTCGCCATCGTCGCTTCGTCTCTGCTCTCGCCTCTCCTCTCGCCGTCGGTGCTCTTCGGCGCCGACGACGTCGAGCGCACTCTCGCCGTCGACGGTGTCACGCGGCGCTACCTCCTGCACGTCTCGCCGGGCCTCCACGGGCGGAACTCGCCTTCGCCGCTCGTCCTCGTCTTCCACGGCGGGGGCGGCCGCGCGAGCGGGATGGAAAAGCTCACCCGCTTCGACGAGGCCGCCGACCGGCACGGGTTCCTCCTCGTGTATCCCGAGGGCGTCGGCCGCCACTGGAACGACGGGCGCGGGCTGAGCGACGTCGACGACGTCGGGTTCGTCGCGGCGCTCGTGAAGGACCTCTCGGCGCGCCTCCCCGTCGACCCGCACCGCGTCTTCGCCGCCGGCATCTCGAACGGCGGGTTCTTCTCGCAGGCGCTGGCCTGCCGCCTCGCGGACACGTTCGCGGCCGTCGCGTCCGTCGCCGCGACGATGGGCGAGCCGCTCCTCCCAGCCTGCAAGCCCGCGCGGCCCGTGTCGGTCATGTTCGTCATGGGCGACGAGGACCCGCTCGTCCCGATCGGCGGCGGCCCCGTGGCGCGGACGCGCGGACGGGCGGTCTCCCTCGACGCGGCCGTGCGTTTCTGGGCCGCGAAGGACGAGATCTCGGCGCCAAGGATGAGCGAGGAGATTCCCGACCGCGACCCGAAGGACGGCACCCGGACGCGGCACGAGTCCTGCCAGTGGGGCCTCGAGGGCGCCGCCGTCGAGGCGTGGATCGTCGAAGGCGGCGGCCACACGTGGCCCGGCGGCCTCCAGTACCTGCCGAAGTTCCTCATCGGCGCGACGAGCCGCGACTTCGACGCCACGGACGAGATCCTGAAGTTCTTCGAGAGGCACGGGAGAAAGGCCGAGGCGAAGGCGCCGGCGCCTCGGAACGCCACGCGCTCTTTCTAGAGCGCGGCGACGCTCAACCGATCTTGCGCTCCTCGGACGACGCCTTCTCGATGCGCTCCTGACAGGCCTGGCAGACGAAGGCGTTCAGCCTCGCGAGAAACCTCCACTCGTCGGACTTGTCCGTCTCGCAGAAGAAACACCTCTGACGGCTGCGCGTCACCGCCGTCTCGTCGAAGGGCTCGCGGTCTTCCGGGGAAGCCATGTTGCGGGTAGTTTGAGCCATTTGCCCGCGGGGCTCAAGCCCGGCGCCCCGTCCGCGCGCGACCGGCACGCCGACCCGGCAGCAGCACCACCGGTCCGCCTCGACGACTGCGCGACCAGCGCGTCGTCACGGGGAGCCCTTGCGGTGCTCCTTGTCACTCTCCCCGCCCGTCGGGTGCGGGTTGCCGTGAGCGGGCCGGGGCGGACGCTGCCCCCTGGGCTGCGCGACGTGCGACGCCGTCACGTGAGCGACAGGGGCCGACCGGGATACGTGTGGCTGGCTCGGATGCGGGAGCGCCGCATGGGCGATGCGCTCAGGGTGCTGGCTCGGATGCGGAGCCGGCGCCTTATGGACCGTGCGCTCACGAGGCTCGCTCTTGTGCGGAGTCGCGGCCGCACGGACCGTGCGCTCGCGGGGCTCGCGCTTGGGAAGATTCGGCGACCGAGGAGCGACGTGCGCGATCTTCACGGGGCCTTTTCTGGTCCCGGACACCTGCCGGGCCGCGTGCGTCCGGGGCGACGGCGGCGCGATCAGCCGGGCTCTCTGGCTCGCGGAAACGACGACGGGCGCGCGTCCCCGCGATTCCTGCAGCGACGTCCGGATCGGGACAGCCTTCGTCCCGGCCTGGCCGAAGCTCACGCGGCGGATTCGCGTGCCGCTGACGCGCTCCACGCGGGAAACCGCGGGGCCGCCGGACGACAGCACGCCGCCCCGGACCGCGAACCGCGTCGACGGATGCGAGCGCGCGATGAACGTCGCGTTCTGCGCGGCCGGGACGCGCACCGAGCTCACGTCGGCGCCCGCGAAATTCCGCGCGGGCACGAAGACGTACTCGCGGCGGGAAACGGTCAACGCGGGACCCGAGTAGCCGACCGTCCCGACGACGAAGCTCGGCGGCACGGGCGCCCATCCTAAGTAGTCGTCCGAGATGCACCACGTGACCCACGCCGGAGCCCAGACCGTCCCGGGAATCCAGACCCATCCGTCCTCGGCCGTGTAGACCCAGGTCCCGTAGTGGTACGGGTCGCCGCCCCACGGATCGAAGGACACCCAGGTCCAGCCCGCATCCGTGTCGATCCACCTGCCGTGGAGGTAAGGCTGCCATCCGACCGCGACGTGCGCGGGGCGCCAGCAACGGCCGTAGCGGCCGACCGTGATCCAGTCGCCGTACGGCGCCAGTGAGTGGTAGAAGAAACCGACGCTGACGGAAACGGACGCCGTGGCCTGCCGCGCGGGCAGGAAGAGACCCGCGGCCACCGCCGCAGCGAGCACGAAGGAGAAGACACGATTTTTCAATCGCATTTCTTTCACCTCCTCCGTGCCGTGTAGGTTCAAGGGGCGTGCCAGAGATGCGGGATCTCCTGAGAAATCCGAAAGGACGAGCAGCGCTCGAGGCGGAGCCCGCGGAGCTTGGAGCGGAAGAAACGTGCGCGCAGTGCGAGACGCGCAAGGCCTCAGCCGCTCGCGCGCCCCGCGCGCCAGCGCGTGGATGCAGCGCGCGTGCACGGGGAAGGGCCGGGGAAGGACCCCGGGTGCGCGCGCTGCTGAGCGCCCGGCCCCTCCACCACTTCCGCCGGAGCGCCGCGGGGCGCGACCTCGGTCCTCTTCGGACGTGTCGTGGGCCGAGATCGTCGCGGCTAAAGGAAGAGCTCCAGCGCGGCGCGATGCGTGCGCGGCCATGCGCGCTCGTCACGCACGGCCGCACAGCACGCAGCGTCCTATGTCTCCTGTCAAGAGTCGTCGGCGATGCCGAAAGGACCGGTCGACTCAGCGTCCTATTCGTGGTCCTGGCCACACATCACGGATTCGGATCGAGTGGGTGCCGCACCGTGACGCTCGTGCTTGAAAGCCACAGCTGCGTTGCACGCGGTCACCCTGCCCGAAATGAGCTGCCGGATTTCCTTCCCTGGTCGCCCTCTGGTCACACTGATCATCCGAGGCGATACGTCTCTCCGCTCTTAACCATGGCGAGAAGCACGTGACACAGCTTGCGGGCCACGGCGACAATCGCTCGCTTTCCGCCGCGGCGCGCTCGGATTCCCTCGTAGAAACTCCGCATCGCTGAGTCCTTCCGAATCAGCGTCCAGGAGGCTTCCGTCAAGAGAGCTCGGAGCGCACCGTTGCCGCTTCGAGAGATGTGCCCGCGTCGCTGGACGTCGCCGCTCGAATACTCTGATGGCGTCAGCCCTACGTAGCAGCTCAGCGCTTCGCCGCTTTCGAAGCGGCTCCAGTCGGCGATCTCAACCGTCAAGGCCAAGGCCGTCAGCTCGCCGATGCCGGGTACCGACGTCAGTAACGCCGTCGATGCCGCAAACTCCTTCGAGCGAGCCATTTCACGAAGCATCTCGTTGAAACGCTTCCATCGGCCGTCGAGATCGAAATAGAGACCTCGCGCCTCTTCGAGGACCTCGTTCAACGCCGCCTCCTCGAGCCTGAGCGACCTGAGCCACGCTTCAAAGCGCTTCGTCCTCCAGCACAGGGGCCGATTGGGGTCAGGTCTGTGTTATGTGGTTTACGCATGAGCGCCTCGCCTTAACGTCGCCTTTCTCAGATCATTGCTCTGCTCCCCGGCGCGAGCGAGCGCGGACGCCTGCCAGGGCTTGACGCCCAGGACGTCGCCGATGGCCTTCATCGGCAGCAGGCGACCCCGCCGTAGGAAGTCGGCCACCAGCTGCCGCTCGGTGATCAGCTTACGGGGACTCGCGCGCATTTCCTCGATCGTCACACCTAGTGCCCTTCGAGCGATCTCGTGGACATCCTGGCTCTTCCCGCGCCGCAGGTTCCGCTGAGCGGATGGAATCTGATCGCTCAGGGTCGCTCGCTCGAGCCTCGCCTCGATTTCGCGATGAAAGGTCTCGTTCCCAAGATAGATCTGCCCCTCGACCATCTGCCACGGGGCGTAACCGCTTCTTTTGCCCTCGGCGACGAAGGCACGGTACCTCGCAAGCGCCCGAGGTCTTCCCGTTCCGAAGCCCTCCAGCGTGGTCATCGTATCGAGCCAGGGCGGCGCCGGGTTGATCCCAGCGGTCGCCCGGTAGCTGCTCCAGGGCCACGCGGAAGCACTTCGAGCGATGCCGGCGCGGACGGGGTTGAGAACGACGTAGCGGGCGAGTTCCAGGAGGTGAGCGTTCTTCTCAACCAGAATGGCCTTGAATCGACCCTGAAGAAGATGCCCGACACGTCGGTGCCGGCGGTTGAAGCCTTGCGTGTAGAGGCCGTTGAGCTGACGCATGCCGCGCGAGAGGGTGGGCTCGGGCGTCTCGATGAGCACGTGGTAGTGGTTTCCCATGAGCACGTAGGCATGCAGGCGCCAGCGGAAGAGGGCGACTGTTCGGCCGAGGATTCGCAGAAACTCGGACCTGTCGTCGTCGTTGCGGAAGATCTCTCGGCGCTCATTCCCGCGGGAAGTGACGTGCCAGAAGGCACCAGCGAATTCGAGGCGAAGAGGGCGAGACATCCGCCAGATCCTATATCACAGAACACAGACCTGACCCTATTGCCCTTCGATCATTCGCTTCTCTCATGGCCGCGAGGGCATTCGGCTGCGCGGCGGCACGCGCGCAGCTGCGCGAGGTTCGTGCATCTCCCGTGATTGCCATGGGAGCCCTTCATCTTGCGTGCATCACATACGCGTCGGAGTCCATCGCAGGACCCGGGTCGCGCTTAAGCCAGCGGCGCAGCGCAGCGAGCACGCGACCCGGAGGCGGAAGTGGTGCCCCCGCGGAGCGAAGCGAAGCGGGAAAAAAGAAAGCCCCGGGTACGGTAATGCCAGGATTACAGGACAGCGACCGGCGAGCACCGCGAGCCGGATGCAGCGCGCGTGACCGGGGAAGGGCCCACGGGCACGCGCGCTGCTGAGCGCCCGGCACCTTAACCACTTCCGCCGGAGCGCCGCGGGGCGCGATCTCGGTCCCTTCGGACGTGTCGTGAGCCGAGATCGTCGCGGCTAAGGAAGAAGGTCCAGCGCGGCACGACCGACACGCGCTCGGGCGAGTCGTTCCCGCGAGCGCCTCGCGGAGGGCGTGACATCGCGGGCCTTCCACGCCCTTCTCAGCGCTCACGCCGCCGCACAATGCGCGGTCCACTCAGCTTCACGTCCACATCGGGCTGCTGAATCGGTGGTGACGGGGGCGGGGCAGCCGGCTCGTAGACGGTTCTCCCGTCCTTCCGTGCTACCGAAAAGTCCGCAGCAGCGCCGATGACCTGACCGGCGAAATCGCGACGTTCAAGAGCGAAAACCTTCCTAAGGATGGCACCGCGAATATCAGTCCGCTCATCGATCCTTGCGTTCTGAAACACGGCCTCCGCAATCAGAGCCTCTCTAAAGTCACATCCGACGAGGTTGGCACCGAAGAAGTTGGTCCTTACACAGCGGGCACGTTGAAATGAGCTTCCTGAGAGGTCCGCTTTTTCGAACGACGCACTGGTTAAATCGCTGTCGTCGAAGACGGCGTTCGTCGCACGAGATTCCAAAAAGGAAGCCCCTCTCAGTTTCGCTCGTCGAAAGGTAACCTCCTCTAACCCGCCACAAATCAACTGGGACGCCGTCACATCGTCGAAGCGCGCTCGAGTGAGGTCACACAACACGAAGTTCAGCTCCAGCGACGAATACCGGAAATCGAATTCAGAAAAGTCAAACTGCCGAAGCCCTCCATGAAGAGAAATCCCTCGGAGGTCTCGACCACCCTCCACCTCTTCACGAAATGGAAGGCCCTCGAGCAAACGAATCAGATCTTCGCGTGATCCAGACTCCTCAGAGAGATCAAGGCACCAGCCTTGAAGCTTGCTTCTGATGGACAGCCCAGGCTCGTGCTGCCATCGCCTGCGGAGTTTCAGGCGACCAGTCATCATTTCAGTAGAGAAGCTCGGCGACGTATTTCGCGTGGCTGGCGTCAGCGTAATGCGCAGCATGCCCCGCCGAACCCACGTTCGTAATATCCCAGACAGCCTCGCGGCCACCCCCCAGAGGCAAGCGGAGGTCCGGCCGCAGCGGTGAGAATGATCCGCCTCCCGGAAGTTGTCTGCCGAGGTTGAGGGAGAGGCCACTAGGAAGTTGCCCTGCCTTCTGTGCAGCTCTAATCGCGCTGAACGCCTCTTCTTGAACGGCACTTCCCAGGTTCGTGGGCGTGGGGAATGCGGCGTACCGGGCCGCCGCGGGCCCGGTCGCCTGGCCGGCTCGGACTGTCTGCGCCGCGCGCGACGTGATTGACGCCAGTTCTGGCTCGATCCTCCTGACCAGCTCGGCCTCGCTCGCGCTCAGCCCGGTTCCCGGTTTCAGTACATTCACCTCCGCTGATGGCAATTGAGGCACTCGCGGTCTCGCAAGACCCGTTGCCACGACGTTAAGAGCAATGTCTGTCACCGCAACGCATGGCCGCACGTTCTGCGGCTCGACCACCCCGGCGCACCCCTTCTCCAGCACCTTCTCCGTGACTGAGTTCTTCTCCTCTCCAGTCCATGCCTGACGAGCCCCGGCAACGGCGTTGTCAAACGCAAGGGTCAGAGCAGCCACGCATGCCGCCTTCGTTAGAACTGGTTCCGGAGCCGCACAGCCAGGCGCCGCAAGAGTCGCCTGTAGTGCGGCACCTCCAACGCGCATGAGACCAGCGCCTTGGATCTCCTGGCGCCGGCACTCTGCCGGATTAGCGCCGCAGAAAGCCTCGCGCGCTAGCCTCTCTTTCTCCTGCTTCTGGAACCTGAACTCGTCGTTGTAGTCATCCAGCAGCCCGAGCGGATCCGTGCCCATGTGCGGCTTCATTCCTACGAAGCCATACAGATTCACGGAGTCGCGATCGCCCATAGGATCCTGGGAGAGCCAGCCCACGGTCCCAGATGCAAGTCCCGCCCTAAATTCGCCGGATCTCCATTGCAGTTCGAGACTTACACCGCGCAGCTCGCCGAGAATCGGCGTTCCCAGAAGTCCGAAAACCCGGTAGCGAGTTTTCGGATAAATCAGCTCGTCGACCGATACGAGAGGCCGTTCGGCTCCGTCTTTAGAGAGGAGAGAGACGGCGGCTAAGGGATGGAAGCTCGGCGCGAGCGCTGATTCGCCGGCAGCGGCCGCAAGCTCGATGCCTTCGAAGAGCGAAAACGCGGAGGGTTCAGCAGCGACTAAGGCGA